>ERZ1106930.9-NODE-9-length-246218-cov-21.918396_pt1 | contig 246218 bp, 228 predicted proteins | sample MGYA00403663_ERZ1106930 | MGnify/ENA primary metagenome ERZ1106930 (study PRJEB35170, sample SAMEA104062438) | human gut metagenome | biome: human gut; feature: human-associated habitat; material: faeces | place: Denmark | collected 2012-06-26 ... | reverse complement strand
AATTTCCATGGTCATCTTCTTCCCCATTTTCAAGATTGTGTTCCCCGAAGGCGAAACAAAGAAAGAAAAGACAGAGGACGAGAAAAAATGAAGCTGATAACGTTTGCGGTGCCGTGTTATAATTCGGAGGAATATCTGTCGAGGTGCATGGAGAGCCTGCTGAGCGCGGGAACCGACTGCGAAATTATTCTGATAGACGACGGGTCGACGGATAATACGGGAATTATAGCGGACAGGTATGAGACGGAATATCCGAATATCGTGAAGGCAGTCCATAAAGAGAACGGCGGCCACGGTTCGGGAGTGAATAAAGGCTTGGAACTTGCGACGGGGCTGTACTATAAGGTGGTGGATTCGGACGATTGGCTGGATAAGGAAGCGTTGAAAACGCTGATGGACAGGATAAAGTGCGATATAAACGCGAAAAAGCTCCCCGACGTGTATATTGCGGATTTCGTGTATGAGAAAGTGAGTACGGGGGATAGATATGAAAGGAGCTTTCGGAAAAATTTTCCGAAAAAGGACTTGTTTACGTGGGAAGAGGTGAAACGTTTTCACGTCTCGTCCGTATTGCTGATGCACGCGCTCGTATATCGTACGGAGAAACTTAGGGAGAGTAAAACGGTATTGCCGGAGCATACGTTTTATGTGGATAATATCTTTGCGTATAAACCGCTGCCGTATATGGAGAAGCTGAGTTATATGGAAATCCCGCTGTATCGGTATTATATCGGCAGAAACGACCAATCGGTGAGCGCGGAGAATATCACGAAGAGGTATTTACAGCAAATCCGAGTGATGAAAGAGCTGATAAAGGCATATACGTACAGGGAAATAACGCTTTTTCCGAAAGGATTGAGAAGATACATGCTGCACGATCTGGCGGTGGTGATGACGTTGACGGTGACGTTTACATCGGCGGGAAAAGATAACGTAAAGAGACGGAAAACGGAACTGAAAGGGCTTTGGGAGTACATAAAGGAAAAGGATAAGAAGCTGTATAAATATTTGAAATATCATACGTATACGAGCATCGTGAATTGGCTGCCGTTTAAGCTGCAAGGGAAAGCGACATGGCTGGGGTATAAATTTTTCCGAAAAAAACTCAAATGCAGTTGAAAAAAGATTGACTTAATCAAATTTTATCTTAAAAGTAATCTTTCGCAGATGAAAAATACGAGATAACGACAGGCAGGATACCAAAGCATGTTTCATTCCGTACGACAATGTGATGCGCCGACGGCTTGTTGAGTTAATAAGAGGCATGAAAGTCAAGTTAACCATCATTTTCTTAAAAAGGGGGAAATTGAGTATAACTGAAATAGTAGAATAAAAGAAAACGATCGATGACATTGACTCGCTTTTTCTGTTTTAGCTGAAAGAAAAATCATTGACAGAGTAATTCGCTTTTTGTATAATAATAAAAAACGAGTAAATAGCGGGAGCGCATTTTTATCCTCTGAAACCAAATTTCCCGTTTTGATTTTTTTATCGAAACGGGAAATAATCGAAAGCGGAAGCAACACAAGTTTGGAATTATTCCGAGAAAATTATGTAAATAAGGGGAGGAACCGAATGAACGAGACGGATTCGAAATTTTATTGTAGAATCGATGCGAGTATGATAGACTATTGCGATGAAAAAGAAGTCAGAGAGCACAGTCGTGAACTGGCATCGTTTTGCGATTTGTCTGAACGTTTTTCGCTTTTGAAACGCGCCTATGAAACGGCGAATAAAGAGCATACGAATATTGTTATAAATCCGCTTCCGCCCATGTCGGGAGTGGCGGAATTATCGGTGTTTCACTGCGTCAAAAGGAAAATTTTTTCGCGAAAGGTTAAAGCGAATTTTTTTTATCTCTCTATAGACAGATACGATTCTTTCGGTGAAATGGGTTGGTATGAATGCAAGACGGAAAGTATTGAAAAAGTAGAGGAAATTTTCAGGGACTTTATCGAAAAGCGTAAGTTGCCGTCTCTTTTAGGATGGAAATATAAGTATATAGGAAAATTGGACGTCTGATATAGGACATTCCGTTTCTGAATATTTTGCCTGAAATCATATTTTATATTCGTATTTTTTGATCCCCCTTATAAACAATAAATCTATATAAACAGCCGCGGCAAATCTTCAAAAGAGCCGCGGCTGTTTTTACCTGTCTTTCAGACAAAAAATTTCCGTTTTTCGCCGTTTTCGCCGGTATTCCGTCCTTTTTCCGCCTTACTCGTTCTCTGTGACAAATATTTTTTTGAAAATTTTTGAAAAACTCTTGACAAAGAAAAATTTTTGTGTTATATTTAATACAGATAGTACAGAAAATACAGATAATACAAAAAAGGAAAGAGGTAAATGAAAATCCGACTGACGGGAAAACAAAACGTTTACGCAAATATTGTTTCCGAGTATGAGAAGCTCATTCGTTTGGGAGCGATTAAGTACGGAGAGAAATTGCCTTCCTGTCGAGCCTTGGCGCTGGAATTGGGAATCAATCCCAACACCGTGGAGCGCGCGTATTCGGAGTTGGAGAAGGAAGGCTATATCCGTATTTTGCCGAAGAAGGGCGCGTATGCGGACTATACGGACGCGGGGCAGAAGGAGCGCATAGAGGAATTGAGGGTACAGCTTGAAAATTTTCGGCGGGCGGGATATACGCGCGAGGAGATGGAAGCGACGCTCGACGAGGTGTATTCAAAAGAGCCGTGAAAGACGGACGGGAAAAAGTTGAAGCGTCGGAGCATATGCGGGCTTGCGCATGTTTCCCGAAACGCTTGCTTTTCAAAGAGAATGAGGGCGAGTTTTCATAAACTCGAACAGACTCTGTTGACGGGAGGTCAGGTTACAAAAATGATAGAGATCAGAGGATTGACAAAGAGATACGGAAAGACTGCCGTATTAAAAGACGTGGGGCTGGACATCGGGGACGGGTCGGTGTTTGGTCTTGTAGGAATCAACGGCGCGGGAAAATCGACGCTGTTAAGGCTGATGTCGGGCGTACTGAAAGCGGACGAAGGGGAGATTTTGATTGACGGCGAAAGCGTGTACGAAAACGAGAACGCCAAGAAAAAGCTCTTTTTTCTTCCCGACGATCCCTTTTATACGCCCAATCTGAGCAGTAACGGCTTAGCGGAGCTGTATAAGACCTTTTATAATTTCGACGAGGGGCGATACTTAGAATATTTGGAGAAATTCAAGCTCAACCCGAAAGCGCCGATACGCAACTTTTCCAAGGGAATGAAACGTCAGGTATTCGTTTCGCTGGCGCTGGCGGTGAAGCCGAAATATCTGCTTTTGGACGAAGCGTTCGACGGTCTGGACCCGCTCGCGCGGCTGGTATTCAAGCGCGGAGTCATCGACCTCGTGGAGGAGACGGGCACGGCGGTAATCATATCCAGCCATTCCCTGCGCGAGCTCGAAGACATTTGCGACAGCTACGGGCTTTTGGACCATCAGACGATTACCTGTTCGGGGGAAATCGAAGCGGACTTAAATAAAATCCATAAATTCCAGGCGGCATACGACGCGGAGCTCGACGAAGAAATGCTTGGGTTCGACTGCCTGTCCTTTAACCGAACGGGTCGGGTTGTGCGAATCGTGGCGCGGGGGAACGCGGAGGAAATCGAGGCGAAACTTCGGGCGCTGAATCCGCTGTTTATCGAGGAAATTCCCGTCGATTTCGAGGAACTTTTCTCGTGTGAAGTGGAAAGCAGGGGGTATTTGAAATGAAACGCTACTTTATTTACGAACTCAGAAAGAATTTTTGGCCGCTGGTGATTCTGACCGCGATTTCGGCGGGCTTGTATCTCGTCGAGCTTTCTTATTTCGATCCCGTCTTCCGATACGGAGAGAATTTCGTAGACATCAACACCCCGCCCCTTTCAACGGTCATGATAGAGCTTTGTATTCTCTGTATCGTCGCTCCGATCCTCATGTACTCCTTCAAAATGAACAAGCGGAGCGTGGACGCGTTTTATTCCCTGCCGATTAAGCGGGAAAAAATTTACCTCGTCAAAACCTTGGTGGGACTTCTCCTCGTGCTTATCCCGTATACGCTTTCGTATTGGCTGGGCTTTTTGTCCGTTGTCGTCCGCGAAAATCATTATCATCTTGTCTATTTCGTCTCGGGATATTTTTTGAGCGTCTTTCTCGCGGTGTGCCTGTACGGAGTCAACGCCTTCGCGTTCTCCCGCGCCAACCGCATCGTGGACGGAATCGTATTCATGGTCTTTTATACGTTCATTCTCTGTCTGTTCGTGGGGCTTTTGAGCGGCTTTTTCCCGAAACTCAACGACAAAGTGAATACGGAAGATTATATTATTTATTCCATACTTTTCGGCTGGGCGGATGATATTTCCCGCCTGATTGCGGGAAAAGAGATATATGGCTCCCTGATAACGCCGACGAAAATTCTCGTTCCCGCGCTGTCGGGCGCGGTCTGTTATGCCCTGCTCTTTTCCCTCGTGCGCTTTGAAAAGAGCGAAGATTCGGAGCAGAACTCCGATTCCTGGTTCGGCTATAAGACCATGATTCCCGCCTATACCGTTCTGATGACCGCTTTGTGGGGCGGAGACCTTTTATCCTATGCTCTGATCATTGTCGGAGCGATCATTCTCAGTATCGTCTATACCCGAAAATTCCTGTTCGGCTGGAAGCAGTGGCTGACGATTGCCGTCGCTTTTGCCGTCGGGCTCGGCTGTTATTTCCTCATAGATTATATTCGAGGACTTCCGACCGAACCGCCGCAATACGGTATGCCCGGTTACGGCTCTGTTGACGATTTTACCGAGGTCGTTTCTTCAAGTCTCTGTCGGTAGCTTTACTGTCGCCGTTTCTTCAAGTCCCTGTCGGTAACTTTACTATCATGATTTCTTCACATTCTCGTCGGTAACTGCTCTGTCTCCGTCGGCTCTTAAAAACCTCATCGGTAACTTTACCTCCGTGATTTTTTCAAGTTTTTGCCGACGTTCCCGCTTAAAGCCCCGTTAATATCTTTCTGCCGCCTTTTTGTCGGCATGATGTAAAATAGGGGAGACTGTTTTTGGCTTCCCGATTCCGCTCAATAAAATACCCCCGCCGCAAAAAGCGGCGGGGGATTCTTCAATCTATCAGCGTTTCATATTCTTCATATAAGCCGTCCAAAAGGTTTTTGACCTCTTCCAGCCTTGCGCATTTTTCTTTGAGCAGCTCGTAATTCCCCGCGATTTCGGGCAGTGCGAGCTGAGAATTGATTTCAGCTTCCTCCGTTTCGAGCGCGGAGATTTCTTCTTCGATTTGTTTGACGCGCAGCCGTTTTTTTGTTTCGGCGGCGCGTTCTTCTTTTGTGCGGTATCCGCTCTCTTTGGGCTTTGCTTCCGCGGCCTTTTGGGGGGCGGGGCGTTCCCCGCCGTCTTTTAAGGCGGCTTTGAAAGCGTTGTATTCGTCGTAAGTTCCCTTGAATTCGACGGCTTTTCCGTCCGAAAGTTCGACGATTTTCCCCGCCAGAGCCTGAATGAAATAGCGGTCGTGGGAGACAAACAAGATCGTCCCGTCGAACGCTTTGAGCGCGTCTTCGAGACTTTCCCGCGCGGGCAGGTCGAGGTGATTGGTCGGCTCGTCGAGGATGAGGAAGTTCCCGTTTTCGCACTCGAATACCGCAAGCGCGAGCTTTGCCCGTTCCCCGCCCGAGAGCATGCGCACTTTTTTGTCCATGTCGCCCGCGTCGAGCTTCGCCTGCGCGAGGATATTTCTCACTTTGGTCTGATCCCATAAGACATGGCGTTCCCAAAGTTCGCCAAGCACGGTATTTTCGGGATTGAGATTGGCGTTTTCCTGATCGTAGTAAGCGACTTTCACGAAGCGCCCGATTTTGACGGCGGGATTTTTGTTTTTGACGATTTCTTTGACGAGCGTGGATTTTCCCGTGCCGTTGTCTCCGACGACGGCGCACTTTTCCCCGCGCGTAAGTGCAAAGGAAGCGTTTTCGAGCAAGACCTTTTCTCCCGCGGCGAGCCTGAGGTCGGAAACTTCCAGCACCTTTTCATAGGGTTTTTCGGCGTAGGAAAAGGAAAAGCGGGGCGGAGAGGGCGGCAGAGGCGGTCTTTCGATGCGTTCCATTTTTTCCAGCTTTTTCACGCGGCTGAGCGCGGATTTCGCGGTCGTGGCGCGCACTAAATTTTTGTCCACATAGTCCTGTAAATGTGCGATTTCTTCCTGTTGCTTTTCGTATTCTTTTAAGATTCGGGCATTTTTTTCCGCTTTTAAGAGCTTGTATTTCGTATAGTTTCCCTTAAAGACGGACAAAGTTCCCCGTTCCAGCTCGTAAATTTCCCTTACGAGGCGGTCGAGAAAATAGCGGTCGTGGGAGACGGTGAGGATGGCGCCCTTGAAGGAAGCGAGATAATCTTCCAGCCAGAACAGAGTTTTGATGTCGAGATGATTGGTCGGCTCGTCGAGAATGAGCAGTTCGGGCTCTTCTAAAAGCAGCCTGCATAATTTGAGCCGCGTCTTTTCCCCGCCCGACATGGTGGAAACGGGCTGAGAAAAGGAGTCGGAAAATCCCATGCCGTTGAGGACGGTGCGGATTTTGATTTCGTAGTGATAGCTGTCGCGCGCGGCGATTTGTTTGGTTAAGGCGTCGTACCTTGCGGAGAGTGCGCGGTACTCGGCGGAGCCTTCCTCCGCGCGCGCGATTTTTGCTTCCGTTTCGCGGAGCGCATCGAGCGCGCGTATATCCTCCCGAAATACGGAGCGCATTTCCTCGAAAGCGGTGTTTTCGCTGTCGTAGCCGCCCGTTTGGGCGAGGTAGCCGATCCGACAGCCGTTCTTTTTGAACAGCGCCCCGCTTTCGGGTTCGAGTTCGGAGAGAATGAGTCGGATAAGGGTGGTTTTTCCCTCTCCGTTCGGGCCGATGAGCCCGACCCTGTCCCCCTCGGACAGGGTAAAGGAAATATTTTCGAGCAGGGGCGCGCCTGCGAAGCCGAAGGATAGATTTTCGGCGGAAATGAGCATTTTTTCTTTCCTCCCGTGTTTGATTCGCGCATTTTTGCGCAGAATGAAGGGTATGAAGTATCAGGATAAATTGGAACGGATCCGCGCTCTCGAAGCGGAACTTTCCTTTGCCGACCCGACGCGCGCGGCAAAGCTCACGCGCGAGCTCGTCCGCCTGAAAGCGGAGGTTTTTCGCGGCAGCTGATTACCCGCCGTTTGTTGTTTTCCGTCAGCGGTAATGGCCGCCGCTTTCCCTCAATAATCCCATTTCGGGATATAGCTTTCCCTCGCCGAGGAGCGTTTTTGGATAAATAAGTTTTTGATTCCCAAGGCGAAGGCCTCTTCCTCGACTCTCTCGTATTCCCGCGCGGTGACGGGTCTTTTTAGCTCGGGGAACTTGTCGGTTTCCCCGAAGGGGGTGTATTGGCTCATGAGGCTCAGATATGCGCTTTCGGGCATATGGTTTTTGAACCATTTGAGGAGGGAGATCGAATCGCTCGTTCCGAGGGGCATGACGAGGTGGCGGACGATGACGCCCGACAGCATTTTTCCTTCTCCGTCGAAGGAGAGGGGCTTTTCTGCCATGAATAAAAGGGCGCAGCTCGCCCGCTCGAAGTAATCCTTCCGCCCCGTGTAGCGCTCTGAAAGGAAAGGGGAGAAAAATTTCAGATCGGGGAGCCAGATGTCGATATACGGCTCTATCATGGCGAGCGTCTCCGTCTTTTCGTAGCCGCCCGAATTGTATACGACGGGAATTTTCGGCCTGTAAATTTCAAAGGCTGCGATGAGGTAGGGGACGACGTGGGACGGGGTGACGAGGGAGATGTTGTCCGCGCCCGCAGCTTCCAATTCGCGGAAAATGTCGGCGAGTTCCCGCGGCGTGACGTCCCTGCCCCGTTGCGCGCGGGAGACTTCGTAATTTTGGCAGAATACGCAGCGGAGATTGCACCCGCAGAAAAAAATCGTGCCGCTTCCCTTTTTGAAGGAAATGCACGGTTCTTCGAAGGGGTGGAGATAATATTTTGCGATTTTGAGGCCCCGAACGCCGCAGGCGCCCGCGCCGATTAAGCGGTTTGCCCCGCATTCGACGGGACAGAGCCGACAGCTTTTCAAGAGGTTGTCCATGCCGTTTATTATAGCATGCGGGAAAAAATTTTGCAAGCGCATAAAGCGGCATAGGAATAAGTTGACAAAATCCTGAAAAAGCGGTATAATGAATAGCCCCTTGAAATGAAGGGAAAATTCGCCGCAAAATCTTTTCTTGCGGCGAACAACTATGTTAAAAAGAGGATTTTTTACATGAAAAAGTTTTTTACCAGCGAAAGCGTCACGGAAGGGCACCCCGATAAGGTGTGCGACCGTATCTCGGACGGGATACTCGACGCGATTTTAACTCAGGACCCCATGGCGCGCACGGCAATCGAGTGCTGCGCGGCGTACGACCTTCTGCTCATCATGGGCGAGGTGACGACGAGCGCGAAAGTGGACTATGAACGGACGGCGCGGGAGGTCATTCAAAAAATCGGCTATAATTTCGGCACTTTTTCTTTCGATAAATGCAAAGTAATCGTGGCCGTGCACGAGCAGTCTCCCGATATAGCGATGGGGGTAGACGCGTCGTATGAAAAGAAGTCGAAGAAGGACGCGGGCAGCGAGGAGGACGCCTTGGGCGCGGGCGATCAGGGCATGATGTTCGGTTATGCCTGTCGGGAGACGGAGGAGCTCATGCCTCTGCCCATCATGCTTTCGCATAAACTTGCGATGCGCCTTTCGGAGGTGAGAAAGAGCGGGCTTTTGCCCTATCTCCGCCCGGACGGAAAGACGCAGGTGACGGTGGAATACGAGGATAAGCGCGCGGTGCGCGTGGACGCGGTGGTGGTTTCTTCCCAGCACGACAGGGAGGTTTCGCAGGAGCGGCTCCGCGCGGACATTCGGAAATACGTGGTGGACGAAGTGATTCCCGCGGAATTTCTGGACGCGGACACGAAATTTTACATAAATCCGACGGGGCGTTTTGAGATCGGCGGCCCTGAGGGGGATTCGGGACTGACGGGGCGCAAGATTATCGTAGACACGTACGGCGGGCGCTGTGCGCACGGCGGCGGAGCCTTTTCGGGCAAAGACTGCACGAAGGTGGACAGGAGCGCGACGTATTTTTGTCGGTATATCGCCAAGAATTTGGTGGCGGCGGGACTTGCGGACGAGGTAGAGATACAGGTGGCATACGCCATCGGCGTGGCGAACCCCGTTTCGGTGTTCGCGGACAGCTTCGGAACGGGCAAACTTCCCGACGATAGACTTGCGGAAATCATTAAAAAGGAATTTGACCTTCGTCCCTATGCGATTATCAGGAAGTTGGGGCTTCGCCGTCCGATTTATTCGGAGACGGCGGCATACGGACATTTCGGGCGTGCGGGACTTCCTTGGGAAGCGACCGACCGCGCGGAGGACTTGAAAAAATATCTTTGAGGAAAGAAGAATGGTAAAAGAGAAAAGGCGGAGCGTGGCGCGGGAAATCTGTTATACGGCGATGTTCACGGCGATCATCGCGGTGTGCGCGTGGATTTCCGTTCCGTTGCCGGGCGGGATTCCCGTGACGTTGCAGACGATGGGCGTCTGCCTCGCGGCGGGGTTTTTGGGCTGGAAGCGGGGACTTCTGGCAGTTACGGTCTACATATTGCTGGGGCTTTGCGGAGTCCCCGTATTTGCGGGGTTCACGGCGGGAGCGGCGAAGCTCGGTTCTCCTACGGGCGGGTATATCGTAGGATTTTTGTTCACCGCCATAGCGGTGGGGGTGGTATCCGATTACGTCCGCCCGAAGAACGATTGGGCGCGCGCGGGAATTTTGGCGGCGGCGATGGCATTGGGGATTGCGCTTTGCTATGCTTTCGGAACGGTTTGGTTCATGTACGTGTATAACGCGGGCGCAGAATCTACCGTAACGTTGGCGGGCGCGCTTTCCATGTGCGTGGTTCCCTATCTCTTGCCCGACCTCGTAAAGATTGTCTGTGCGTCGGTGCTGGTAGCAAAACTCAAAAGGTATATGAAAATCCGCGGTTAATCCGCGGATTTTTTATCGGTTGTTTTCCCGTTCCGTCGTTTGTTCTTCCGTTCATGTTTTGCCCGTCGTTATTCCCGTTCTCCCGTCCGCGTCTGTGCCTGTTCTGTTACATGTTCTTTCGTTCATGTTTCTGCCTGTTCTGTTGCATGTTCTTCCGTCCGTGCTTGTGCCCGCCGCTTTTCTTGTTCTTCTATTCTTTGCCGCTTGTGCCTTTCCCGTTCATATCTCTCCCTTTCCGCTTCGGGCGAATACTCCGACAGCTCGAATGCGAGCAACAGCCCGAACCGCGCGCCTATCTTGAAAGCCCGTTTTTTCTCTACGCTCTCCACGCCGCCTTCCGCAAGGTAATAGTCGTTCCAAAGCTGAGCATGCTCTTTGGAAAGAATTTTGTCTACGGCTGCGCCGTATTTACAATATTCTTCCCACGCCTCGTCCGCTTCCTCCGAACAGGGCGCGCTTTCCCATTGTTCAAGCAGGTCTCCGTAAAGTATTTCTTCGATGACAGAATGTTTCATAAAAATATCTCCTTAAAAAGTTTATTTAATTATAGCATATTAAAATTTGTTTTTGTATCAAGCGGTCAATTTGACTACGATATTTTTTCAACGTTTCATAACAGGTTTCCTCCTCATTATTTTCTTTTTTCGGGAACAACTATATTGTAACAGAAAAAATTTCAAAAAAGTTGATTTGTAGCAAAAAACTACCAAACTTTTTTCTGCGGGGAATTTAAGAGGAGAATGAAAAGGGTATAAGTAAAATATTTAGGGGAAAAAGTCGGAAATTTTCAAGGGAAAAAGAAAAAGGCTGAAAAAATCCGAAAAACGGCGTGAAAACGCTTTGAATTTCGGCGCAAATATTGTAAAATAGAATGTGAGAAAGAATAAGCCGATACAGCCGCGTTTTTTGCGTGCGCGTTGGCGGATAAAATAAGGAAAATCGGAGTTTATCTAAATGGGATTAATCAGTTTTTTGATGGGCAGCGACGGCAGAAAGAGCTTGAAGAAGCTGAACAAAATCGCGGATAAGGTGGAGGCGCTGGACGGCAAATATGCCGCGATGGACGACGCTGAGCTCAAAAGCCAGACGGAGCTTTTGAAGGGGCGCCTTGCCGCGGGGGAGACGCTGGACGACATATTGCCCGACGCATTCGCGGCGCTTCGGGAAGCGGCGTGGCGAGTTCTCGGAATGAAGCACTTTCACGTGCAGGTCATCGGCGGTATCTGTCTGCACCAAGGCCGAATCGCGGAAATGCGTACCGGTGAAGGAAAGACGTTGGTCGCGACGTTGCCCGCGTATCTGAACGCGCTTTCGGGAAAGAGCGTGCATATCGTCACGGTGAACGACTATCTTGCGAAGCGCGACGCGGAGTGGATGGGAAAAGTTCATAAATTCATGGGTCTGACGGTAGGAGTCATTGCTCCGGGCATGGACGACGACCAGAAGCGGGAAGCGTACAAATGCGACATCGTTTACGGCACGAATAACGAATTTGGTTTCGATTATCTCCGCGATAACCTGAAAACCGACCTCAAAAAGATGGTGCAGCGCGATTTGAGCTATGCCATTGTAGACGAAGTGGACTCCATTTTGATCGACGAAGCGCGAACCCCGTTGATTATTTCGGGCAAAGGGGAGAAGTCGTCGGATCTGTACGTGCAGGTGGACAGATTTGTGCGTACGCTTTCGGGCGGCTTTGATGACGAGCTGAAAGAGGAGGAGGACGCTCAGTTCCAGCGCCTTCGTGCGGAGAAGAAGAACAAAAAGAAAAAGATAGACTTAAAAGCGGCGGAAGCCGAGGACGACGAGGAAGAGACGGTCGATTTCACCAAAATGACCCTCGCGGAGCAGGCGAATTACGAAGCGGAGCAGGAAGAGAAGCGCGCGGCGGCCGCGGCGAACGCGCCGGAGGGCAAGAAAGCGCTTGCGGCGTCGAAGGATTGGGACTATATCATCAACCGCAAGGATAAGACGGTAGAGCTGACGGACAGCGGCGCGCGGAAGGCGGAGAAATTTTTCCGTATCGAGAGTATCGCGGAAATCGAGCATGCGGATCTGAACCATCACATTCAGCAGGCGTTGAAGGCGCATAAGCTGTTCAAGCGCGACGAGGATTATATCGTCAACGACGGAGAGGTCATCATCGTAGACGAATTTACGGGTCGACTCATGATCGGGCGCAGATATTCCGACGGGCTTCATCAGGCGATCGAGGCGAAGGAAGGCGTGGAGGTCAGGAGCGAGAATAAGACCTATGCGACGATTACGTTCCAGAACTATTTCCGTCTGTATACAAAACTTTCAGGCATGACGGGTACGGCGAAGACGGAGGAGGCGGAGTTCCGCACGATTTATTCTTTGGACGTTATCGAGATTCCCACGAATAAGCCGATTAAGCGAATCGACCTTCCCGACATGGTGTATTCGACGGTAGACGGGAAGAAACGGGCGATCGTCAACGAAATCGTGGAGCGCCACGAGAGCGGCCAGCCCATTCTGGTCGGTACCTCGTCGGTGGATAAGTCGGAGGAAATTTCTCGCCTTTTGAAGCGGAACGGAGTGAAGCATAACATTTTGAACGCGAAAAACCACGAACGCGAAGCGGAAATCGTGGCGCAGGCGGGCCGTTTCGGAGCGGTGACGATTGCGACGAATATGGCGGGGCGCGGAACGGATATTCTGCTGGGCGGCAACCCCGAATATCTCGCGAAGAAACGCCTCCGCGAAGAGGGCGTGGAACACGATACGATAGAGCTTGCGACCAGCATGTATATTCAGGACATCGACGAAAAGACGAAAGAGGTCCGCGAGAGATATAAGAAGCTGTACGAGCATTATAAGGCGGAGACGGATAAAGAGAAGGAACAGGTGATTGCGGCGGGCGGCCTTTGCATCATCGGTACGGAACGCCACGAATCCCGCCGAATCGATAACCAGCTCCGCGGCCGTTCGGGACGTCAGGGGGACATCGGTATGTCGGTATTCTTCCTGTCCTTGGAGGACGACCTCGTCAAGCGTTTCGGCGGCGAGCGCATGAAGGCGCTTTATAATACTTTCAAAATCGACGAAGACACCTGTTTGCAGTCTCGGCTTCTCTCTCACGGCATCGAGAACGCGCAGAAGAATATCGAGGGCAGAAACTTCGGTATCCGTAAAAACGTCCTTCAATACGACGACGTCATGAACACGCAGCGCAAAGTCATGTACGAGGAGCGCCTCAACGTCTTAAAGGGCGCGAACGTGCACGAACAGGTGCTCAAATATATCCCCGACTACGTAGAGGAAACGGTTCGTTCGGCGGTGAACGTCGAGGACATGCCCGAGCTTTGGAACGAAACAGAGCTCAACGCGGCGCTGGAAGCGAAACTCCTTCCCGAGGGCACGAACTACGTCACGCGCGAGAAGCTGGAAAAGTGGGATTACGAGCTTGCGCTCAAAAAGATTACCAATAAGACGATTAAGGAATACGAAAAGAAAATCGAGGACATCAAGAGCACGGGAATCGACTTCTACGACGTGGAACGCCGCGTGCTGCTCATGAACGTGGACAGAAACTGGATCGACCATATCGACGCGATGGACCAGCTCAGAAAGGGAATAGGGCTTCGCGCGTACGGTCAGGTAGACCCCGTCATCTCGTATAAGAAGGAAGGTTTCGAGATGTTCGACGAGATGATAGAGCGCATTCAGCGCACGACCATCGCGGTGCTTTTGAAGGTGAAGGTGGAATTCCGACAGGCTCCGCCTCCGCGCCGCCAGATGCCGGAACAGAGCGTTCCCGCGGCGCCCGTTCGGAGGCCTCTCCGCCGTCAGATGCCCGAACCCTTGACGAACATGTCCTCGTATAAGGAAGCGGCGGCGAAGCGTGCGGAGCTGCTCCGCGCGGCGAACGGCGCAACGCCCGACGCAGCCAAAGCTCCCGAGGCGCCCGAAAACGGGGAGAACGAAACGAAATAAGGAATTTATGTTTAAGGCAGACGATTACAGATTAAAGATACAGGATATGCGCGAAGGGCTGAACGAAGCGAGATACGCGCTGGATTTGGACAACCAGCGCGCGCGCCTCGAAGAGCTCAAAAAGGAACAGGAACAGCCGGAAGTCTGGCAGGATTTGGAAAAATCGACGAAAATCGGCAGGGAGATTTCGCATATCGAAAATAAAATCGGCGCTTATTCCAAGAGCGACACCGCGCTCAAAGACGCGGAGGAGGTCATCGACCTCATCGAGGAGACGGGCGACGAAAGCCTGATTCCCGAACTCGACGGCATGTTGCAGACGGCGGATAAGGATATCGAGGATATGCGTATCCGCGCGATTCTGAAAGGGCCGTACGATTCGCATAACGCGCTTTTGGCGCTCCACGCGGGCGCGGGCGGAACGGAGGCGTGCGATTGGTGCTCCATGCTGTACAGAATGTATACCCGCTATTGTGAAAAGATGGGCTTTAAGGTATTCGAGCTGGACAGGGAAGCGGGCGACGAAGCGGGAATCAAGAGCATCGACTTCCGCGTGGAAGGCGAAAACGCCTACGGGTATCTCAAAGCGGAAATGGGCGTCCACCGCCTCGTTCGGATTTCCCCGTTCGACGCGAACAAACGCCGCCATACGTCCTTTTGCTCTTTGGAGGTCATGCCCGAGGTCGAGGACGACAACGAAGTGGAAATCAAGGACGACGATATCCGCATCGACATTTACCATTCGGGCGGCGCGGGCGGCCAGAACGTCAACAAAGTGGCCTCGGCGGTCAGAATCACGCACTACCCCACGGGAATCGTCGTGCAGTGCCAGAACGAGCGTTCTCAGCTCCAAAATAAGGAAATGTGCTTCAAAATGCTCCGTTCCAAACTCCTCGAAAAGAAGATAGAGGAACGTCAGGCGGAGGCGGACGCCATGAAAGGCGACGTGAAAAAAATCGAATGGGGCTCCCAGATACGCTCCTATGTATTCTGCCCGTACACCATGGCAAAAGACCACCGCACCGGCTACGAAAAGGGCGATATACAGGCGGTCATGGACGGCGACATTCAGGGCTTTATCATCGACTATCTCAAAAAGACTTAAAAAGATTGTGGGCGATTATCGGCGGCAGGTGCTGCCGATAATTGTTTCTTTCATCGTTATAGTTCGTCTCCTCTTTTCTCTGCCCGTTTCTTTTGATTTGCAGTTCCCGCTCCTCTTTTCCTGTTCTTCATTCTCTCGTTTCTCGTTCTCTCGTTTCTCGTTCTCTCGCTCTTTCGTCCGTCTTTTGGTCGGACAATGTTTTCAAAAGGTGACGTTATGTACTCATTTTCCACCCCCGATCTCAATAAATCCTCCCCGATCATTCTCGGCATCGAATCTTCGTGCGACGAGACGGCAGCCGCGGTGATAAGCGGCAGAAAAATTCTCTCGGACGAAATCGCGTCTTCGGCGGATATTCAATCCCTTTACGGCGGCGTCGTTCCGGAAATCGCCTCCCGCGCGCATACGGACGCGATTTCCGCGGTGGTTTCCCGCGCGGTGAAGAACGCGGGGATAAATTTTGAAAATATCGACGCGGTGGCAGTCACTTACGGCGCGGGACTTTTGGGCGCGCTCCTCGTGGGCGTATCCTTTGCGAAGGCTTTCTCCTATGCCCTCGGAAAACCGCTCGTGGCGGTCAATCATATCCGCGGCCACATGGCGGCGGCCTATCTCGTCGAGCCGACTCTCCGTCCCCCGTTCGTCACGTTGCTCGCGAGCGGCGGTCATACCGCAATCTTGTACGCGAAAACGGAATCGGAATTTGAAATTTTAGGCTCGACGCTGGACGACGCGGCGGGGGAGGCGTTCGATAAAGTCGCGCGGGTGCTGGGGCTCAAATATCCCGGCGGCCCGAATATCGAGCGCTGCGCGAAAGACGGAACCGCGAACGTCCCCATGCCCAAAATGTTAAAAGGGGGCGGAGGCTTCGATTTTTCGTACAGCGGCTTAAAGACGGCGGTCATCAACTATTGTCATACCAAGGAGCAGAAAGGGGAGGAGTATTCGAAGGCGGACGTCGCGGCTTCCTTTCAGGCGGCGGCGCTCGACGTGCTCGTGGAAAAGACGATCGCGGCGGCGAAAGCCAAGGGAGTGACGACGGTGACGGCGGGCGGCGGCGTGGCCGCGAATACGTATCTTCGGGAACATTTGTCGGCGGCGTGTAAGGCGAACGGCTTTTCCCTCGTGCTGCCCGAAAAGCGCTATTGTACGGACAACGCGGCGATGATCGCGTCGGAAGGTCTGGTGCAGTACCGCCTCGGCAACTTTGCGGGATTGGAGCTGAACGCCAAGGCGTCTATACCGCTTTCAAAGTCTCTGGCTATCGGGAGGTAATCCATGGCAGATGTTTTGTTGGACGCGCTTTTAGACACGCTCAAACTTTTCCCGTGGTTGTTGCTGATTTATATCATTATCGAGCTCATCGAGCATAAGACGAATTTAACGGGCCCGAACAACCGTTTGAGCGGGAAATTGGGGCCGCTCATCGGTTCCGCGACGGGGTTGATTCCCCAGTGCGGTTTTTCGGTCATGGCGGCGAAACTGTTCGAGCAGAAATATATCACGGTCGGGACGCTCCTGGCGATTTTTCTCTCCACCAGCGACGAAGCGTTTATTATTCTCTTGTCGTCGGGCAAAGGCGCCGTTTGGCTCCTGCCGCTCATAGCGGTAAAAATCGTCGTCGGCGTCGCGGTGGGGTATGCCGCAGACGGAATTTTGAAGAGCTTCGGCCGCAGGCAGACGCGCGTCGAATCCTCCCGCGGTAAATACTTGGACGAAGCGCGTTCCCATGCGCATTCGGAACACGTGCAGCATTCTCATAGTGCGGTTTCTTCTTCGTCCGAGGTTTCCCTCGATGCGGTTTCTCCGTCTGAGGATTCGCAGGGCGCAGGTACTTCCTTGCACGAGGATTCCCGCGATACGCCCTCGCACGAATTGTTTTTGAAAAAAGCGCGGGAAAAGGAATTTGAATGTACCTCCTGCGGGCGGGTGCACGACGAGAGTAAACCGTTTACGCTGTATTTTCTGTCCCCGCTGTTGCATGCGTTGAAAGTGGCGCTCTTTATCCTCATCGTCAACGTCGTTTTGGGCGTCGTGATTTATTATGTCACGGAGGAGCGCTTTATTTCCTTTATGAATAAAAACCTGTTTGTCCAGCCGTTCATTTCCTCGCTTGTCGGGCTGATTCCCAACTGTGCTTCCAGCGTAGTCATCACGGGGAGCTTTTTGCAGGGCGGAATTTCCTTCGGCTCGTGCGCGGCGGGGCTCTGTGCGAATGCGGGACTGGGGTTCGTCGTACTTTTGAAAAACGTGAAGGAGTGGAGGCGCAACCTCGTTTTAATCGCGATATGCTATGTCGTCGCGGTGGCGGTGGGGCTGGCGCTCAACGCGCTTTCGCTGCTGTTTTGATTTGAATCGGATAAAAGAGGTGAATTTATGGCATATTTAAGTAAATTTCTCTCCTCGCTTTCGCCGTATACGGCGGGGGAGCAGCCGAAGGATAAACGGTATGTCAAGCTGAATACCAATGAAAATCCCTATCCGCCGTCCCCGAAGGTATCGGCCGCGCTCCGCGCGTTCGATACGGAAAATTTGAAGCGTTATCCCGCGCCCGACGCAGACGCCTTGCGGGAAGCGATCGCCCGCGCGGAGGGCGTGGAAAAAGACAACGTATTTTGCGGCAACGGCAGCGACGAAGTGCTCGCGCTCTGCGTGCGCGCGTTTTTCGACTCGGACGGAAAGGGCGCGGCGTTTGCGGATTTGACGTATTCCTTTTATCCCGTGTTCTGTTCGTTTTTTTCCGTGCCGTATAAGACGGTCGCGCTGAAAGAGGATTATACGATGAATCTTTCCGCTTTGACGAAGCAGGACGTGCAGGGAATTTTAATCGCCAATCCGAACGCTCCTACGGGTATCGGAATCTCCCGTAAGGAAATGGAAGCGTTCGTGCGGGACAATGCGGACAAAATCGTGATAGCGGACGAAGCGTATATGGGTTTTTACGGGGAAAGCCTCGCGCCGCTCACAAAGGAATATAAAAATCTGTTGGTCGTCAAGACGTTTTCCAAATATTATTCTCTGGCGGGAATCCGCTGCGGTTACGCGCTGGGGGATAAGGAACTGATCCGCGGCCTGTTTACGGCGAAGGACTGTTTCAATTCCTATCCCGTGGACGCGCTGTGTCAGGCGGCCTGTGCGGCGGCGGTCTTAGACGGGGAATATTACGAACGCGCGGCGGAAAAGGTGAAATCGGAGCGCGCGCGCCTTCGCGGCGAGCTTTTGAAGCTCGGATTTTTCGTGCCCGAAAGCGCGGCGAATTTCCTGTTCGCGGGGTACCCCCGTCTGGGCGGGAGGAGCATATACGAGGGGCTCAAAGCCCGCGGCGTGCTGGTGAGATTTTTCGATACTCCGAAGCTGAAAGATTTCTGCCGCATCACGGTGGGAACGAAGGAGGAAAACGACGCTCTGCTTTCCGCATTGAAGGAAATTATGAGGGATTTATAATGCTATGAGGGAGGTCTCGTCGGCGCTTTTCGGGAGTGAAATTCTGACGGGAGATCTGGAAGATTTTCCCGCTCTGCTTTCCGCCCGTTTTCCCTTCGGAAAATATCTCGTACTCACCGACGAAGAAAGCGCGTTTCCCGTGCTGGAAACGCTGAAAAATCTGCCGAAAAAGATACAGCTCGTCATAAGGAGCGAAGACGACGCGGTGCCGCTCTTTCACCTTTCCGACGGGATTACCTGCGTGGTCGGGGCGGGGAAAGCGTGCTCTTTGGGACGGTATTTTGCCGCCGCGCGCGCTCTGCCGTTCGTCGCCGTCTGCACTTCGCCGGAGCCGTTCGGTTTGTTCCGTGCGCACGCGCGGGTTTTTTCGGGCAAGCAAGAAGTAATTTATCCCGTTCCGCCTCCCGCGCTCGTTTACGGCGGCGCGAGGGAGCTGTCGGAGAACGAAAGGGGACAAATGCGGGCGAGGGCGTTTCTCGTCGCTTGTTCGCTGTCGGTATTTTGCCGCCGCGCCTTAAAGGCGGTCGGGCTTCCCGTGTCCGAGGCCGACTCTTCGGAAAATTTGGAGGCGCTCTTGTCCGCTTCGGCAAAGTGTTTTTCCGAGGGAGCAGAGACGCTGTTTTTCGCGGTTACGGCGGCGGAATACTGTTTTCGTTCGGGGTATCCCGAAGGGGAAATTTTCGCGTTTCGGGACGCGGCGGAAAAAATTTCGGGAAAATCCGATTTGCTCGCCCCGTGTTGTAAAGTGCTTTCGGACGCTTACGCGCTGTTTTTCGAGAGCGGGTTTTACCGCGGCGGTAAGGTGGATTATAACAGGCGGCGGGAAGCGGCGGAAAAGCTCGCGCAAGGGACGGATATTTTTGTCGGGGAGAGCGTCGTTCCCTCGTTGAACGAGCTCGAAAAATACGAAAAAAACTTCGAAGAGGCGCGAAAAAAAATATTGCCCGCAATCTCAGACATACAAAGGGATTGCCGCATTTTCAAAGAAGAAATCGGAAACGATGTTTTTCGCATTTTCGCCGATGTTTTGAAATTGCTTCCCGAATTGTCGCAATCCCTTATGCCATACGGGATTGCGGCACTGATGAGAGATTTTTCCCTGTTATAAAAAATCGCCCTTAAAAATCAGTTTTTTCAATGCGAATTGCGGGTAATTTTATGAAGAAAAGCGAAGTGTATGAATATCTGAATTCCCGAAATATCCGATTTGAAACGACGGAGCATGAGCCCGTGTTCAATATGGCGGAAGCCGCTTCCGTCCCGTTGCCCTATCCCGACGCCGAGGCAAAAAATCTCTTTGTGAGAGACGGCAAAAAGAATTACTATCTCCTCGTCGTCAAGGGAAACAAGAGAGTGAATTTGAAAAAATTCAGGCGGGAAAACGGAATCGGGGCTTTATCGTTTGCTTCCGAACAGGAATTAACGGCCGTTTTGGGATTGACTCCGGGCTCGGTTACTCCGCTCGGTATCCTCAACGATACGGAACATAAGGTACAGTGCTTTATTGACAAAGAATTTACGGAGGACGCGGGACTGATAGGCGTTCACCCGAATGATAACACAGCCACGGTCTGGCTGAAAACGCGGGATTTGATCGACTTGATAAAAGAGAACGGAAATGCGGTGCATACGGCGGAATTCTGATCTGAAAAAGCCGAAAAAGCCGAAGAGGAAAGATATGACGATCGAGGAACTTATACAAAAGACAAAAGTGTTTCTTTTAGACATGGACGGCACGATTTATATAGACGAGACGCCGATCGGGGAGATGAAAAAGACGCTCTCCCTGCTTCGGGAAAAGGGAAAAAAGCTGGTGTATTGCACGAACAATTCTTCCAAAACTCCCGAAGAATACAGAGAAAAACTCGTCAAAATAGGGCTTTTCGATCCGCGGGATTTCGTGTATACTTCGGGGATAGCGACGGCGGAATATCTCAAAAAATACCATGCGGGAAAGAGAGTTTATCTTTTGGGCAGAGAAGCGTTGAAGGCGGATTTTTCCGCCCGCGGAATACCGCTCGACGAAGAGAATCCCGAGGTCTGCGTATTGGCTTACGACACCGAAGTGACCTTTGAAAAGCTCAAAAAATTCAACGAATTTCTCGTAAACGGCTGCTTTTATGCGGCAACTCATCCCGATGCGGTCTGCCCCGCAAAGGGCGTGTTTCCGCCCGACGTCGGTTCCTTTATCCGGCTGTTCGAGTGTTCGTCTCATCGGCTTCCCGACGTCGTTTGCGGCAAACCGCATAAAATAATGGGGGAGGCGCTCGAAGGGCTTCTGGACGCGAAAAACGACGAAATCGCCATGGTCGGAGACCGTCTGCATACCGATATTCGGTTTGCAAATAACAGCGGCTTTACGGGCGTTCTGGTGCTTTCGGGGGAGACGACGAAGGAGATGCTCCAAGGTTCAAAAGACAGGCCGGACATCGTATTGAATTCCCTGAACGACGTCGCCGCATATCTTTAAGGGAAGAATAAAGAAAGAGAAGTGTTTGAAAGTGCGCGAAAATGCGTTATATATAATTATAAGACCGTAAAAGGGAGGTTTTCAGCATGAAGGAAGTGGAAATCAAGGGCGCGGAAGCGGGGAAATTGACTGTCGCTTTGAGCGGAGATATCGATTCGGGAAATGCGGACGAATTTTATTCCGACGTAATTTCGGCATACAGGCAAAATCCCGCGGATATTGTATTCGATTGCGCCGAGCTGAACTTTATTGACAGCACGACGTTGGGAACGTTCGTCAAGATTCTCAAAAACGCAAAGACGGACGGACATAATATCATTCTCAGAAATTTACAGCAGAAGATCAAAAAACTCTTTATGATTTGTTCCCTGAATACGATTATGGAGATTGAATGACCATGGAAAACTTTTGCGTTTCTTTGCCTTTATCCAGCGAATATCTTACGACGGTCCGGCTGACGACCGGCGGACTTTGCGCGCTTTGCGGGTTCGACGTGGATTCGGCCGAGGATTTCAAAGTGTGCGTCACCGAAAGCCTCCTGATCCTCAAACGCAACGGGTTCCGCGCGGCCGATATTTCCTTCCGCACGGGCGAGTCGCTTGCCTGTACCGTTTCCGGCAAGGAAAAGGGGGAACCCGAAGAAAAAACAGCGGACGACGACATTTCTTATGCGTTGTTGAATGCGCTTTTGGGAAATGCGGAATTTGTAAAAGACAACGCAGGCACGGTACAGACCATCGCCTTCGAAGCGTGAGCGGGACGGGTTTTCCATTATGGCAGAAGAAACGATCAACGAGCTGTTCGAGCGATACAAAGAGACCGGTTCGAGGGAGCTGCGCAATAAAATCGCCGAAAAATACCTCTACATAGCCGACATTCTCGCAAAAAAATTCGTGGGGCGGGGTGTGGAATACGACGATCTGAAACAGGTGGCTTCCCTCGCGTTGTTGAAGGGAATCGACCGTTTCGATCCCTCTCTCGGCATGCAGTTTACCACTTTTATCACGCCTACCATCGCCGGAGAAATTAAAAATTATTTCAGGGACCGTTCCAGAATTATCAAACTCCCTCGTCGGCTCAGCGAAATCAGCGCCTCCGTGCGCGAATTCTCCGCCGAATACGAAGGAAAAAACGGCTCGAAACCCAGCATACGCGAGATTGCCGACGGACTTTCGCTCTCGGAAGAAGAAGTCGTCCGCGCGCTGGAAGTGGGCGGAACGGTCTCCCTCGACGGCGTGGCGAGCTCGGGAGAGGACGATTCCGAACATTCCCTCTATGCGCTCCTGCCGGACAACGACGACAAATACGAGCGTCTCGAAATCAAAGACGCCCTGCGTTCGGCCATGAAAGATTTGTCCGATACGGAAAAGGCGCTGATCAAGTACCGCTACGGGGAAGAACTGTCCCAAAGCGAGACGGCCAAACGCTTGGGCGTTTCACAGATGTTCGTTTCGAGAATGGAAAGAAAACTTTTGGCTAAGCTCAAAGAAAGTCTGAAAGATTCCGTCTGAAAAACGGAAACTTCGGAGGCAGAGATATGTTCGTGGAAGTAAAAAATTTTGAGGCGCTGAGAGCGGCGATGAAACAGCTCTGCGACTTTCTCGAAGAACGCGACGTGCCTGAGGACAGCGTATTCGACAGCAAATTGGTGGTCAGCGAGCTCGTCAGCAACGTCTTGCAGCACTCCGACGGAACGGCTTTTCTGGAAGGCGAAATCCGCGGGAATTTTATCGAATTGAAAGTGCGTTCGACCGTGCGGTTTTGCCCGCCGGAAGAAAGCTGTTGTTCGGGCGTATATGCCGAAAGCGGCCGCGGACTGTTCATCGTGGACAGCGTATGTACCGAGCGCTCCTATACGGAGGACGGGGGCATAAAAGTACTGATCAAAATTTCCGGCAGAGCGTCTCTGCCGGACGACGATTAAACGTCCTCCGTTCGGACGACGATTAAACGTCCTCCGTTCGGAGGACGTTGTTTTTATAAATATTATTACAAAAAGTATTTTAAGGAGAAAAAGTATGGATATTTCAGAAGCGATGAAGGCAAGACATTCCGTGAGAAGCTATTCCGACAGGCCGATTCCCGAAGATATTGTCAGGATTTTGAAACAGGAAGCGGAAAACTGCAATCTGAAAAGCGGGCTGCGTATTCAGGTGATCACCGACGAGGCAAGCGCTTTTGAAGGCTTTATGGCGCACTATGGGAATTTCCGCGGCGTTAAGAATTATATCGCTTTGGTCGGAAAGAAGTCGGACGAAGAAAAGGCGGGCTATTTCGGAGAACATCTCGTCTTGAAGGCGCAGGCGCTGGGCCTGAATACCTGCTGGGTTGCCATGACCTTCAAAAAGAGCGCCTGCAAAAGAAATTGCAGAATAGAAAAAGGTGAGAAGCTGCTGTGCGTTCTCGCTCTCGGCTACGGCGCTGCGCAGGGCGTTCCCCATAAAAACCGCGCGGCGGAAGAAATTGCGCCCGCGCTTTCTTCCGCGCCCGATTGGTTTCGGAACGGGACGGAGGCGGCTCTGCTCGCGCCTACCGCCCTCAATTCGCAGAAGTTTCGCTTGGAAACAGAAGGGAACAATGTACGAGTAAGCGCTTGGGGATCTTATGCAAAGATAAATCTCGGAATCGTAAAATATCACTTTGAAGCGGGCGCGGGAAAAGATAATTTTCAGTGGGCATAAACGGAAACGGAGGGGGAAAACTTCCAACCGAAAACAGGGGCGGGAGTACGGATTCCAAAGAATATAGGCGAACAGAAGAGATAAGCGCGATTGACAAAAGGAGGAAATATGTTTCTCGACAGTGTACGATTTCCGAAGGAAGAGGAAAATTATCCATTTTCCTGCGTACGAAACGCGGAAGAACTCAGAGTGACGAGCGCGGTTTCTCTGTTCTGCGGAGGAAACGGAGCGGGAAAGACAACTTTGATCGAGCTGATTGCCCAAAAATACGGCTGCCCGTTTATCGGAGAGGGGAGGGAAAAATTCCCCAAGGCGCTGCTGAACAAAATACAGATTTCCAAAACGCAATTCCCTAAGCAGGTTTTTCGCTTTTCGGCGGAAGAATTCATGAGCTATACGCTGTGGCAGAAGAGAGCGGCGCGGGAAGCGAAAGAGGAGATAGAACGGGCAAAGCGGGAATTTAAGGGCGTAGCGGCGGGATTTGCCGCTATGCCGCATTTCAGGACGTTGGCGGAAATCGAAAATATGTACGGGCGGGAGCTGACGGAATGTTCTCACGGGGAAGGCTTCATAGAATTCTTTAAGAGCCGCGTGCGGGAAGGAGGACTCTATTTCCTCGACGAACCCGAAGGCGCGCTTTCCTATGAAAACCAATACCGTCTCGGCTTCCTTATCCGCGAACGGGCAAAGGAAAACTGTCAATTCGTCATCGCTACTCATTCGCCTGTTTTGCTTCTGATTCCCGATGCGGCTATATACGAGATAAAGGACGGCGCTATTCAAGAAAAGAATTTTGACGATTTAGAGGACATTCGCTTTTTGGAAATGTTTTTAAGACGCAGAGGAAAGAATATGTTTGATTGAAAAACAGATGAAAGGCCTCAAAAAATGCTAATAAAACAGCCCGACCTTGAAAAAGGTCGGGCTGTCACTTTCAGGGAAATTATTTTCTGATCGCGAACTGATACATCTTGGACAGCAGAGAATCGGGGATTCTGTCTCTGTACTGACCGAGATAAATGAACACTTTGCGGAAGAATTCCGTATTGTCTCCGCCGACCTGATAGTCGGGCAGATTCTTTGTGTCGCCTTTATATTTGAGAATAAAGATTTCCGTGAACTGTTCTCTTTCCGCGCTGTTGAGCGAAGCGATAAACGGATCGAAGCTCCTGCTGTTATAGAAATCATAATCCGCCGTAGCGCCTGCACCCGGTTGTTCCGCCGCGGGCGTCGTAAAGTTATAGTTATAAACAGGAGCCTGCTGGGGCGCAGTCTCTTCCGTGACGGTAGTCGTTTCTTCCTGTACGGGAGCTTCGACTTCCTCTGCTTCCAAAGTCGTCTCTTCCGTCGCCGTGGGGCCTTCATAACGGACAGCTTCCGCATAGACACCGGTTTCGCTTTCTGCGGGTGCGGACTCTGTCTGAGTCGATTCGGCCGTCGCGGTCGTTTCTTCCGTCGTTTCCGAAACAGGGGCGGTCTCTTCGACTTTCGCCGTCTCTTCGACAACTGCGGGCGCAGCGGCAGCCTTCTTTGCTTTCTTGCGGGCACAGATGACCGCTATCACGAGTACGATTTGCACAAGTGCGATCGCCGCGGCGATAAAGGCGTACAAATATGCTTTTTCAAAGGCCGTTACGGTAAACGCTACATAAATGAACAGTCCCGCAAGGAGAAGGTGGATAATATAGCGAACGAGATCGAACGTATAACCCTTCTTGGTGGAAAGGCGAATGGAGGAGACCGCAGCCGCAAGGCCGAGGAAACCGCAGAGTGCGACGAGTGCGTATTTATAGAACTGACCTTCCGTTACGCCGGAAATGATGCTGTCTTCCGCAGAACCCATCAATTCCTTGATACCGTCCGCGCAGTTGACGATTCCGTATACGGTGACGCCTGCAAAGCCGACCGTCAAAATAAACAGAAGCAACGTCATCCAAGTGTGCTTGCCCGCCTTGATAAAGGAGAGAATCAGATAGATGACAAAGCAGACGGCGGCAATCGCAATCATCGCGATGTCGAACGTTCTGTCGAGAGAAGCGCTGTAAAGGGATACGGCCGTAATCGCAACCGCATACGCGCCGAATGCCCAGAAATAGACGAACAGGATCGCTCTCGCCATCGCGGGAGCCGCTTTGCCCGAGCAGAGCGCGATAACCATAAATACAATCGCGAGAATCGCCGCTATGGGAAGGGCATACATCACGAGACTCATCGCTTTGCCCAGCGCGCCGGTTCCGGCGAGCACGGGGATTCCTTTCAGAGTATACGAATCAAAGCCGGACGCAGCCGCTCCGGAAATCGTCTTGGCTACTTCCGCATAAAATTCTGCAAGGCCGTCTTTCTTGAACAGCGCGAGGAATGCGTCGAGAATCGTCTCTTTGCCATAGAAAGCGTAGCCCGCGGACGTGCTGACCAGCAGTTTGACGGGCAATAAGCACAGGCAGACGATCGGCGCGATCGTCAAAATCAGCGCGAGAATACGATAGCCGATATTCTTTTGCTTTTTGGGCGCGGCTTCGGCCGCTGCGGGAGCCGACGTCCCTTCGGCGAGCACTTCTTTCATGTCGTCGTTGGTCACGTTGAGCTCGGCATAATTGGTGCTGGTATTGCTCATAAAATATCTCCTGAAAGTTTATTTTTTCGTTTTTTTATAGTTTTTTTCCTTAACTTCCATAAAGCGGAAAACAGAGTAGAAAACGATAACTTTTCAATTTACTTTATTATATCACTTTCTATTCGATATGTCAATACTAAAAAAATAATTTTTTTGTAAATTTTTCCGTTTCGGCTGTAATAAATTAAAAGTGCGCAAAATAAGGAAAGAATTTCCGTTCCCCGAAAAATTCCTTGAAATTTTTTCGCGTTTGGGATATAATAGAACAAAGACAATTTTTTCCCTTTACGCGGAAAGGAGAATGGCATGACTGAGCTGGAAAAGATTTTCGGGGAAATTCAGGAGCGTTTGGGACTTGAAGTTTCCTTTTACAGGGAAAACGCCCGCGCGCACGGCGGGCCCGTCTGCGAAAAGCCCTTCGACGGTATTACGGATGACGGAAATTATACGTTTTTCCGCTTCCTTTATAAAAATATCGGATATGTCGGCGCTCTCAAAGGCGTGGGGGAAACGCAAAATAATTACGCCATACTTTTGCCCCCTTATATCGAGAGCTTCTCCGACAAGGAAGCCGATCTCTCGAAAACGGAGTACCTTCGGCGCATTCTGCTCGGAGAATGTTCCTCCGCGGGCGTGTATAAATATATGACAAAATTTTCCGTCGGCAAAGCCGCTTGCTTCGCCCTCGCCATTCGCGTCCCCAAGTTTTTGGACGAGGTCGTTTCCCTCGCCGCTCAGTACGGCGGAAACAGTCTCGATACCGTCGTCAAAACGGGTTCCGACGAGTGCGTGCTCGTCAAATATCTCGGCGAAGAGGAAAGCGAATATTCCTCCCCCGCCGATTATGCGGATTTCCTCGCTCAGTCCTTAAAGGAAGAGCTCGGTATCGACGTCGTCGTCGGTGTCGGCTCCGTCGTCAAGGGCTTGAAGGATATTTCGCTCTCCTATTCTCAGGCGGCGGGCGCGCTTCGATACGCGGGCGTGTTTTCCAGCAAGGGGAACGTTCATTCCTATAAGGAATACATGCTGGTAAAAATGTTGGAGGACGTTCCGGAAAGCAAACTCGCGGAATATCTGAGCGAACTCACCGACGAAGGCGCGGAGGAAATTTTTGAGGACGAGGAAATGGTCAACACCGCCGAAGAATTCCTCAGAAACAGCCTCAACGTCAGCGAGACTTCCCGAAATTTGTTCATGCATAGGAATACTCTTTTATACAGATTGGATAAAATAGAAAAAGCGACCGGACTGAATATCCGGCAGTTTCCCGACGCCGTTTCCTTCCGCGTCCTTACCGTATTATATAAACTGTTGGAACGGTGATAAAAGACAGAGCATAGAAGCGTAAAAGCGTAAATTTGTCGGAACCGCGGCGACGAGAAAATGAATATAAAGCCGTTACGGCAATGGCAAACGATAAATAACGATAAATAACGATAAAAACGACGATGACAGAAAGGAGCAAAGCATTATGAACAACGACGAAAACAAGAACGATAAAAAAACAGAGGGCGACGATTACGTCTTCGACTTCGGAAGGGAGGAAAAAAACGACGGGCAGGCGGGACGGGAAACGCGGGTTCCGCCCGAGGTCTATGAACAGAGGGGAAACATTCCGGGAGAAGTCGGCTCCGAAAAAAACGCAAAACGAAAAAAGACGAACGGCTGGAAAATAGCGGCATGCTGTATCGGCGCTCTCGCGATTGCGGGCGCGGGATTTCTCGGCGGCTATTACGCGTACAGGGGGAGTCTCGATTCCGAAATGCGCTCGTTGATTTGGGCGAAGGACAAAATTCAGAGCGATTATTACGAGGATATTTCCGACGATGAATTTTACGACGCGATCTTCGATGCCGTAAACGGATTGCTCGATCCTTATTCCGCTTATCTCACCGCGGACGAATATGCTGAAATGCTCGACGAGGCAACGGGAATGTGGAGCGGACTCGGAGTGACTTTCTCTTCCTCCGTCTCCGAGGAAAATCAACCGCTCCTGATTATCCGCGTATCGGGAAATTCTCCCGCGGAAGCCGCCGGAATCCGTGCCGGAATGTGCGTCCTCGGTTTCGGACTTACGAAGGAGGAGGTACGGGACGCAAATTCGTATGACGAACTTTCTGCATTCCTTTCCGAGAGAAAAACGGGGGAAAAATTCGTCCTCAAACTCAAAGACTGGGAGGAAATCCTTTTCAAAGAGGTCTCAAAGGAAGCGTTTATCGAAAATTATGTCTTTTATCGCTCCGATGACTCCGCGTATATCTTCACGGGCGAAGATGCCGACATCCTTACGGAAAGTCAGAATTTTCTCCCTCTCGACGAGGAGACCGCTTATATCCGCCTTACGCAGTTCAACGGTCAGGCATACTACCAATTTGCTTCCGCTATGAATATTTTCAAAAAAGAGGGGAAGCAAAATCTCATCCTCGATCTCCGCGCGAACGGCGGCGGATACCTGAATATCCTCTGCAATATCGCAAGCTATTTCTGCAAGACTTCGACTGACAAAAATCCCGCCGTCGCCGTCGCCGATTATACCAAAAAGGGCAAAAAAGAAGTCTTTGAAGCCTCCGGAAATTATTACTATGACTATTTTTCCGACGAAAGCTGCATTTACGTCCTCGCCGACAGCGGCACCGCCTCCGCGTCCGAATGTCTCATCGGCTGCATGGTCGACTACGGCGCCGTTTCCTATTCCGATATTTTCCTCTCCGAAAGAAACGGAATCGCTAAAACATACGGCAAGGGCATTATGCAGACCACCGTCCCTTCCTCTATCTTCGGGCGCCCCGATGCCATTAAGCTCACCACCGCCCGCATCCTTTGGCCGTTGTCCGGAAATTGTATCCACGACCGCGGCGTGCTCCCCGAGGACGGCGCTCACGTCGTTTCCGAAAATTATTCCGAGGATGCGGAAATCCTCGAAGCGTGGGAGATTATTTCCGCAAAAAAATAAATGTCGTGAAAATAAAAAATATTGGGTAAAGGATACGCGGAAATATGGCAAAAGCCATGGTAAAGAAATTATAAAAATCTTTCGCTAATCCCTAAGGGGGGCGTTTTCTCATTTTTGAGAAAACGCCCCCCTTAAATCGATTGACAAGTAAAATGTATTATGATATAATTTTAATATCAAAATAATATCGGAGGAATTTTATGGAAGAAATTATATTGAAAAACAAGAAACACGGCATGGCGGCATTGATCGTCATTATCGCGATATATGCGCTGGCGATTGTCGGCATGGTCTTTGGCGCGGGAATGATGGAGGGAGACGGAAATCCGGTTCTGTTTATCGTTTCGTTCGTCGTTGTCATGATCGGCTGGGTTCCCGCAATGGGACTCAAAATCCTCAAACCGCAGGAGGCTTTGGTTCTGACTTTGTTCGGAAAATATGTCGGAACGCTCAAAGGGGAGGGGTTCTATTTCGTCAATCCCTTCTGTTCGTCGGTCAATCCCGCGGCAAAGACGAAGCTCAATCAGAGCGGCGACGTCAACAGCGGGGCGGGGGAGGCCGTAAAGGCGGCCGCAAACGCCGGCATTTCCATGAACAACAATAAGATTTCCCTGAAAATCATGACGCTCAACAACAATCGGCAGAAGATAAACGACTGCCTCGGCAATCCCGTGGAAATCGGAATCGCGGTCATGTGGAAGGTCGTGGATACCGCAAAGGCCGTATTCAATGTGGATAACTACAAGGAATACCTTTCCTTACAGTGCGACAGCGCTTTGAGAAATATCGTCCGCATTTATCCTTACGACGTGGCTCCCAACGTCGATACGACGGGCGACGGAATCGCGGACGAGGGAAGCCTCAGAGGTTCCAGCGAGGTCGTCGCTTCGAGAATTAAGGACGAAATTCAAAAGCGCGTCGAAGAGGCCGGATTGGAAGTCATAGAGGCCAGAATTACTTACCTCGCTTATGCGCCCGAAATCGCCGCCGTCATGTTACAGCGCCAGCAGGCTTCCGCCATTATCGACGCGCGCAAAATGATTGTCGACGGCGCCGTGGGAATGGTGGAAATGGCTCTCGAACGGCTCAGCGAAAACAGCGTCGTCGAACTCGACGAAGAACGCAAAGCCGCTATGGTCTCTAATCTCCTCGTCGTTCTTTGCGGCAATCACGACGCTCAGCCCGTCGTAAATTCGGGAAGTTTATACTGAGATGAACGATAATCAAAAAAAACAGGTGCCGCTTCGCCTGTCTCCGAAACTGTATGCGGCTATCGCGGCTTGGGCGGAGGACGATTTCCGATCCGTGAACGGGCAAATCGAGTATCTACTCTCCGAGTGCGTTCGGCAGCGGAAAAAGAACGGAAAATATGTCTCCGACGAAATCGACGTTCCGCCCGAATTGGATATTTGAATAAAAATCGCGATATTTTGGCGTAAAGTTTTGCGGCTGACTAAAACATTTTCAATCGACAACAATAAATTTTTTATCGGCATATTGACAGACTTTCCCCGATATGATATAATACCTCCGTTGCAGGATAACCAAAGGCAACAAAGGAGAAATTATGAAAAAATCGGGGAAAATCTTTTTTTGTCCGTTTGCTGTGCGGCTATCGCCGCTGCCGGATTGGCTTTGACCGCTTGCGGCGATAAGGAAAACGGTGACGCGACGGCGGGACTGAAACCTACGGAAGGGCTCAGATATATTCCCGCTCCGGACGGAGAAGAGGGGTACTGGGTATCGGGAATGGGGGCCGCAGAGGTTTCCGAGGTGGTGATTCCTTCGACTTACCTCGACGAGCCGGTTACGGGTGTGGCGAGCAGCGCTTTTCGGGAAAACGAGGATTTGATAAGCGTGGCGATTCCTTCAAGCGTAAAGACGATCGGGGAAAGGGCTTTTTACGAGTGCGGATTATTGGAAGTAGCGTTTTCCGAAGGTTTGGAAGAAATCGGGCAAGACGCTTTCGTCGGCTGTAAAATGAACAAAATAGATTTACCGGAAAGTCTGAAAACGATAGGGGAATCCGCTTTTGAAGTCTGTGATTTTCTTAAAAAGATAACAATTCCCGCAGGAGTGATTTCCATAGGAGATTGGAGTCTTTGCTGCAGTTCATTGGAAAACATTACCGTTGCAGAAGACAACGAAAGATATTACAGCGAAAATAATTGTCTGATTGAGAAGGAAAGCAAAACTCTGATTCGGGCGGGAATAAAAAGTGAAATACCCGAAGGGGTCGTTGTAGTGGGGCAAGCGGCGTGTTTGGGAAATAAAATGGAACGCTTGGTTTTTCCGGATTCCGTCACGGGGATTGAAAAGCAATCTTTTTCAAAATGTAACAATCTGACTGAGGTATCCATACCGAGCCGAATTTCCGTAAGCGGGTGGGGGATATTTTACAAATGCGAAAATCTAAAAAATGTGACAATAGAGGAGGGAATTACTTTTATTGAAGAATATATGTTCAGCGATTGTAACAGCTTGATTTCTGTAAATCTTCCCTCTACGTTAAAAGAGATAAGACAAGGCGCTTTTTCCGACTGTATCTCCCTCGGAAGTATAACCATTCCCGATTCCGTGGAGGAGGTCGAAGCGCATACTTTTAGTCAGTGCACATCTTTGGAAAAATTGGTAATTCCGAAAAGTGTGGAGAAACTGGACGAATACGCATTTGGAAAGGAAGATATTTTTCTGTTTGCAGAAGTCGAAGAAGGTGAGGCTGCATGGGAGCTTCCCTATAATGTTACCGTATATTGGGCGGGAGAATGGGAGTACAGAGACGGAGAACCCTATCCCCTCGAATAATTCTTGAAACGGCTTCCCGACAGTACTCGGCATAAAAAATCAGGACATTATATTTTTTTTGTTCTATAATGGAAACACACGGAGACAAAAGAAAATATGGATTGGGTTACCGGAATACAAAATGCCATCGATTATGTCGAGGAACATCTGACGGAAGAAATAGATTACGACCTTGTCGCCGAGCAAGCCGCTTGTTCAAATTTCTATTTCCAAAGAATTTTCAGTATTCTGTGCGGAATGACGCTCGGAGAATATATTCGGGGCAGAAGGCTCACTCTTGCCGGCAATGAGCTGAAAACTTCGGCGGATAAGGTAATAAATATCGCTTTGAAATACGGGTACGAGAGTCCCGAAAGTTTTACGAGGGCTTTTTCAAAATTTCACGGCGTTACGCCTTCCGATGCGAGAAAGGGCGGTTTCAAACTCAAATCATTTTCTCGGCTTTCCGTGAAAATTTCATTGAACGGAGGAATTTTAATGGACTACAAGATTGTCGAGAAAGAGGCCTTCGACGTTGTCGAAAAGGTCGAAACACACACCGTCGAAACTTCTGAAAATTCGAAAAGTATTCCGGAGTTTTGGACGAGGGCGCACAGCGACGGAACGATAGAAAAGCTCTTGGACATCGCTTGCGACAAAACGTATATTTTTGGAATCTGCTATGGGAATTTACCCGAAAACGCAAAGACGTTTGACTACTCGATTGCGGCAAAATGCGATAAGACTGCCGTGCCGCCCAAAGGGTTCAGAAAAAATACCGTCCCCGCAAGAACCTGGGCGGTATTCGAGTGTAAGGGAAAAATGCCCGAAGCGATACAAACGATGTGGCACAAAATTGTTTCGGAATTTTTCCCCGCGTCCGGTTATCGGCCGACTTACGAAATGGATATAGAAGCCTACACAAAAGGAAATATGGAAAGCTCCGATTACCGCAGCGAAATTTGGGTACCCGTAAATAAAAAATAATTTTGTAACGAAGAAAGCCGCCGAAGGACTTATCGAAGTTCTTCGGCGGTCTTTTTCGGCGAAAACAACAGATTAAAAATCGTGTGTAAAGCCTCATTTAAGATCAGCCTGTATAGGTTTTGTTCTTTCGGAAAAAATTAAATTCGTCAATCGAGAAACGTCAGCGTTTCGTTCAAAGGGCGGCGGTCTTTCGGGCGGGTTTCATAATCTTCCGAAGCATAGCCGAGCGCCACTACATAGGGAATATTTACGGCGTCCGTTATACCTGTCACCTCTTTTAATCCCGGACGGTTCTGCCAGCCCAAAATACAGGTGTCCAGTCCTGCGGCTTTTGCGGCGAGAATCAGGTGTGCCGTAAATTCGCCCGTATCCGACGGCGCGTAATAGGAGAGCGCCGGTCTTTCTTGGGAAACGGCGGGATTTTCCGCAATTACCAAAAATGCGGGCGCGTCTCCGACAAACGGGGCTTTTCCGCTTTCGATAAGGAAATCCGCGAGAGGTTTGCGCTTTTCCCCCGTTACGGCATAGACCTTCCAAGGCTGTAAATCACATGCGGAGGGCGCCAGCGCCGCGAGAGAACAGATTTCTTCGATTTGCTCCTTTGAAACGGGACGGGAGGAAAAACTGCGACAGCTTTGGCGAGTGAGAAATAATTCTTTTAATGTCTGAATATCCATAATCAGATAACTCCTTATAATCTATTTCATGATATGCAAAATTTTTAAGATGTGCAAATGTACGTATGTTGAAGTGCGTATATATACATGGAAAACAAAAAAGAAAAACGAAAGAAAGAGCAAGGGGAAAACAACGAGAAAACGGGAGAGACGAAGGACAAGAAGAAAAGGGCGGAGACAGAAAATAGTGGGGAGAAATGAAAGACAAGAGGAAAGGGGCGGAAGGTCGGAAAATAGTGGGGGAAATGAAAGACAAGAGAAAAAAGGCGGGGTCGGAAAATAGTGGGGGAAACGAAAGACAAGAAAAAAGGTGGAGGGGCAGAAAATAGTGGAGAGAAACGAAGGGCAAGAGGTAAATGGGGTGGAGGGGGAAATAGTGGGAGAAATGAAAGACAAGAAGTAAAACGGACAGAGGAAAAACGACCGAAAAAAGAAAAGGACGAGAAAAAAAGCGGCGGGATTTTTTCCCGCCGCTTTTTGAATTACTTATTTGCCTTGGCGATGGAAGCCATTGCTTTTTCCGCGACGTTTTCTGCCGTGAAACCGAATTTCTCAAAGAGCAAGTTTGCGGGAGCGGAAGCGCCGAACGTCGTCATTCCGACGATTTCGCCGTCGTCGCCCGCGTATTTATACCAGCTGTAAGGGGAGCCGGCTTCTACGCATACTCTCGCTTTGACCGCCGACGGAAGGACGCTTTCCTTATACTCTGCGGTCTGCTTTTCAAATTCTTCGATGCAGGGCATGGAAACCACGCGCGCCTTGACGTTCTTTTCCGCAAGCAGTGCCTTTGCCTTGACGCAGAGTTCCACTTCCGAACCTGTGCCGATGAGGAGAACGTCGGGCGTTCCTTCCGCATCTTCCAGCACATATCCGCCTTTCAGCGCCGCAAGGCCGCTGTTTTCATACTGCGGCAGGTTCTGTCTCGTGAGGACGAGCGCCGTGGGCTGGGTGCCCGTCAGCGCGGAAATCCACGCCGCCGCCGTCTCTTTGCCGTCCGCGGGACGATACACCTTCATTCCCGGAATGGAACGGAGAGAAATCAGCTGCTCCACAGGCTCGTGCGTGGGGCCGTCCTCCCCGACGCCGATGGAATCGTGCGTCATGATATACGTCACGGGAATATTCATGAGAGCCGCGAGGCGCATGGCGGGCTTGCAATAGTCGGAGAACACGAAGAAGGTCGCACAGTACGCCTGTATTCCGCCGTGGAGCTGCATACCGTTCGCTATCGCCGCCATCGCGTGTTCACGGATTCCGAAATGAATGTTTCTGCCTTCGTAGGAATCGGGCGCAAACGTCCCGTATTTGATTTCTTCCGTATCCTTCATGTCCGAAAGATTGGAGGGGGCGAGGTCGGCACTGCCGCCCATGAGCTGGGGAATCACCGCCGCCAACTTATTCAAAACCACGGAAGAGGTTTGGCGGGTAGCCATGGGCTTATCGAACGCGAAGAGCTCTTCCATCGCTTCGAGGTCGGGCTTTTCGTTCGCCATCGCCGCTTTGTATTCCGCCGCGAGTTCGGGATAGGCGTATTCGTATTCCGCGAACATCTTCTTCCACTGCATTTCCTTTTCCGCGCCCGCGTTCGCCGCTAAGGCGCAATGCTCGAATACCTCCGCGGGGCAGTCGAACGCTTCCGCGCACGGCCAGCCCAGCTTCTCCTTGGTCTTTTGAAGGTTCTCTTCGCCGAGGGGCGCGCCGTGGCACTTCGCCGTTCCTTCGAGCGGGGAACCGTAGCCGATTTTCGTGTGGCAGATGATGACCGTGGGTTTATCCGTGCGCGCCTTCGCTTTTTCCACCGCGTCGGAAATCGCTTCGATATTATCGGGATCGGTGACGAGATCCACGTGAAGAACCTGCCAGTTCTGCGCCGCGAAACGCGCGCCGACGTTTTCCTTAAACGTCACGTCCGTGTCGCCTTCTATCGTGATGTTATTGTCGTCGTAGAAGAGTATGAGCTTTCCGAGCGCGTGCGTGCCCGCAAACGAACAGGCTTCGTAGGAAATTCCTTCCTCCAAACAGCCGTCGCCGCAGAGCGCATAGGTATAGTGATCTACGACGGGGAACCCGGGTTTATTATATTTTGCCGCCAAATGCGCTTCCGCAAGCGCCATGCCCACCGCGTTGGCGATTCCCTGTCCCAAAGGCCCCGTCGTCGTCTCGATGCCGACCGTATGGCCGTATTCGGGATGGCCGGGAGTCTTGGAATCCAATTGACGGAAGTTCATCAGATCTTCCTTCTTCAAATCGTAACCGTAAAGATAAAGGAGAGAATAATCGAGCATGGAGCCGTGACCCGCCGAAAGAATAAATCTGTCGCGGTCTTCCCACTTCGGATCCCTGGGATTGAATTTAAGGAAATTCTGGAAGAGTGCGTAACCGATCGGCGCGCTGCCCATGGGAAGCCCGGGATGACCCGATTTCGCCTTCTGAATTGCTTCCGCGGATAAGATTCTCACCGCGTTGATAGTGGTCTGTTGTACATCCATCATAATATCTCCTAATTTTTATTTTTTAATTTTCTGACTCGCCCGCCGCGCTTTTTAACGCCGACAGGTCGAGAAAATCATACTGCTTCAAAAACGTATAGAGCTCCCGGGCGATCTTCTTCGCCCCGCCCTTTGAATTGCTCTCCACGTTGACGGGAAGAATGGGTTCGTGCAAGCTCAGCCGCACCAGCGCCCAGCCATCGCCGTGCTCCTTATCGAAATTCAGGCGTATTCCCTCGTGGTTTTCGGGCGCGGGGGAAACGTAAGAAAGTCCCGCCGCGTGCGCTTTGAGCTCCTCGATTACACGATTGCCCAGCGCTTTGAAATCGCACCCCTTCATAAACGTCGGACGGTATTCCGCCGCTTCTTCGGGTTCGGGAAGGTCCGAAATGAGGTCCGTGAGCTTTTGCCCCGCTTTCGCAGCCTCCGAAAGCGCAATCAAGAGTCTCGTGACGAGATACGCGCCGTCGTCGAGAAAGTAATTCTCCTTCAAGGCGGCGTGCCCGCTCGTCTCTATCGCGAGGGGAGTATATTCTCCCACCTCGTTTAAGCGGATCGCTTCGTTGATGACGTTTTTATATCCGCGCTTGAAGCGGCAATGCTTTCCGCCGTGCGCCGCGATAAACGACGAGAGACCGTCGGAGGTGACCGAATCGGTCACGATCGTACCTGCCTTTTCGCGCAAAAGAACCGCGGAAATGAGCGCTATCAGGCGATTGCGGTTGATTTCTTCGCCCTTCTCGTCCACGGCGCCCGCTCTGTCTACGTCCGTGTCGAAAATAATTCCGAAGTCCGCATGATTGCGCTTCACCGCCTCGCAGACGGAGCGCATCGCCGTTTCGTTTTCGGGGTTGGGAATATGATTGGGAAAACGGCCGTCCGGCTCCAAAAACTGCGAGCCCGTCGTATCCGCTCCGAGCGGCTTCAAGACTTTATCCACGTAAAATCCGCCCGCTCCGTTCCCCGCGTCTACGAGAATCCGCTTGCCCTTCAAGGGCTGCGTTTCGCCCGTCGCACGGCGGACCTTTTCGACGAGATCCTGCGCGTAGGCGTCGAGATACGGCTTTTCTATCCTGCTTCCGCCCGCCTTTTCGGGAAACGGCGCCTCGGAGGCGAGAGTGAGGATTTCTTTGACGTCCTCCGATTCCAAGCCGCCTTCCGCCGTGAAAAATTTCAGACCGTTGCGGTTGAAGGGGAGGTGGCTGGCCGTAATCATCACCGAGCCGTCTGCGGACCAGCGTTCGTCTTTTAAGAGCATGAACATGGACGGCGTAGAGGAAAGATGCGTGAAAATCGCAACGTTGCCCGTCCGCTCTATCCCTTTCAGGACGCTTTCGGACAGCGCGGGGGCGGAAATTCTTGAATCGTGACCCACCGCGATGCGCAAAGGGCTTTTCCCCGTCCGCCTGCAAAGCCACTCCGCAAATGCTTCTGCGATCGCTTCCGCGGCTTCGGGCGTGAGGTTGACCTCTTCGCCCGCGATCCCTTCCGTCGCGATGCCGCGGACGTCCGTTCCGTTTTTCAGCTGCAAATATTCCCGTAAAGTCATCATCTTATATGTATCGACTCCAAATAGAAAGGCGAATGCCTCAAAATCGTGATCGTATAAATTCCTTTATACCACTCTATCTCTATTATAGCGGTTTTCGGCATAATTTTCAAGTCTTTTGAGAAAAATTATTGTAAAAATTTTCTCGCGGCGCATAATTATCGCTTTTTTCGCTTCGGAAGAGCAAAAACTTACGAAATCGTAAGGATAAAAACAGATTCCGTTAGAAAAAATTTACGCCGGGAATGGTATCATGAAAATATAAATGACAAAATTTTATTAATTCTGCTTTACCTATTGTCAAGTGTTTGAGGAGAAATTTCACAAAAAAGTCACAAAAAATTTTTGAATAAATAAAAAAACGCTCGTCGAAAGAGTTTCGGCGGGTGTTTTTTTATTCGATTTTCTATATCGATATGGAATTTATCTGTTTATTCGGTATCTTCGGTAACGCAAAACAGCCGTCTTGCGGCGGCTTAATGTTCTTTTAATTATCCATTTCACCATATCGCTCTTTTTGTGTTGATAAAGTTCGTTCTTCATTGTTCGTTACCTCACTTTGCTTTCTTTGCCGCCGATTTTGCTTTCTTCGCATTATACGCTTTGGCGTTGTCTTTCTGGGAGTCTATATATCCCGCGCGGTAGGCTTTCTGTTCTTTCGTAAGCGTTAATGGTTTGTCATCTTCGCCCTTTTTTAATTGTCCCGCGTTCGTATAAAGTTTACCGCGCTGATTTTCGACAAAATACTTTGCCGCTTTGCCCGACGGGTTCAAAAGGGAAAATGTCGTACCGTCCTCACGAGTGAGTTCTACGCCCAATTTTACCTTCTTCCCGTATTTGTTTTCACGGTACAACGTCTCCTTTTTTACAATAGGACTTTTGTTTTTTGGCATATTGCCACCTCCAAAGGAAATTTTTATTTTTTGTCTTGTTCTTCGATTTTTGCGATTAAATCCAAGGCTATACGGGCTTTTGAACGTATTACCCGTACCGTCATTTCATAATCGATTGTCTCTTTTCCCTCCGCTGTCGGTTTTTTATATTCCGTTTTCAGAATATCTTCCAACGTGTCGCGAACGGTGGTGCAGATTGCCCGATACATTATTTCGTCGAATTTTTCGGTACGTTTTCGTATCATTCTTCTGCGCCTGCCTTGTTCAGTTTTTCTAATACTTCTTCGTAACTTTCTTCGGTATCGATTAGAGAAATCCTGTCTTTTGGTTTATCCGTACTGCAAATGCTTTCAAATTCTATCAAAGCCGTACCGTCCGCTCTCTTCGTAACGGTTTTTATACCGCTTATCGGTATCAGCATTTTCATGCCGTCATAGTCTACCGTGATTTCGATAAATCTTTTCATTTCCGCCTCCTTATCCTGCTTTGTCTAAGGAAGCCGACTTCAAGGCTTCGATTTCGTTCAAAAGCGTCTCTCTTTCCGATTCCAGCTCGAAAATTTTGTCGCATAATTGGGCTTTCGTCCATTTCTCGAATCGGCTGTACTTATCCGGCGGGAGTTCTGCTTCCGGTAAATCCATTTCTTCCTGTTGCGATGTCGCAACAAGGCTCTTTTTGTATTCACGGATTTTCTTGATTGTCCAGCTCGGCTTTACAGGTTTTCTCTGTTCGGGCGTAAGGGGAAGTAATTCGCAAAGCTGGGAATAACTGTATTTGTTCCATGCGCTGTCAAAACTGATTAATTTCTCTCCGAACTCGTCTACAATGTTCATGTAACGGCTCACTTGCGTTTTGTCTAATCCGAATTTTTCATAACAATACGCAAAGAAACATTCCGAACAACAATTCCCCACACCTATCGCAAGATTACTCTCTATCCGAAGTTGTTCCCGGTCAAACGTGATTGAATATGTATTGCTGTTACACAAGTCGATTAAATGTACTCCCAGATAAAAGAAATCTGTCTTTACAGCGGCAAGGTCTTTCTGTATCGTTTTTGTATAATCTGCAAGTAGTTTTTTGTATTCTTCATCGTTTCCGTAATTACCTTCAAATTTCTTTTTCTTAAAATCAATCATTTCAGTACACCTCTCATGCAGATAGGGGACTGCTTTTTTTCAGTTGTAAAACCTACAAAAACAGTCCCCGTAATTTTCTTTACTCGTTTGACACCTTCGCTTGCCGTGCCGCTTTGAACAACAGATAACGGAAATAATTTTCACATATCGCTTTGTCGCTTGTCCGACGTACTTTTAACGGATAATTCCAATCAAATCCGTCTTTGTCTTTGAACGCAACTGAATATGTCCAATATTTACGTGTCGTATTTGTGTGGTCGTCATACTGCTTGTTTTCGACTGCATGAAATTCGACTTTCTTGGCTCCGTCGTCAAACAATCGTTCCAACATTTGATAGCCTGTGACGTCATCACACTTGAAGAGGACTTCCGCCGTCTGTCCGCAAAACACTGCCGGCAACACATATTCCCAATACTGTTTCCCGTCTGACTTGTTTGTGTAGCGCCTGCGATATACATACAATTTAGGCAACGTGATTTGGGGTTCTTCCTCCGGTTCCGCGTTCAGCGTGCTTTCAAATATTGCTTCCGCTTCATTTACCGTCTGTTCCTGTACCTCGTCTCGCTTCGTCGCTTCCGTAGGCTGTGCTTCGTTCGCTTCTACTGCTTCATTCGTTCTGTCTTTCGCCATTTACTGCTTTTCTCCTTTGCGTCTGGTCGCCACCGTCTTTTTTATTTACATCGCCGTTTCCGACGTATGTAGCTTGTTGACTGTATTGTTATATATCGCTTTACTGCGGTAGAGTTTATACGGTCGGGACTTCGCCCGACTTCTGCGGTAGAATTTTTAGCTCCTTACCGCTTTTCCCTGCTTAAATATAAAAATACTTGCATAAAACAGTCTCAATAACTGTTCTACACAAGTATAAAACAAAACAATTAATTCTGCTTTAATATATTTTTCCCCTATATCGTTGACAGAAATATTTTTATGTGTTATAATAAATTTGTCATAAATTTTTATGATAATGAAAAAGTTCGGAGAAATTAGTATGATTCAGTTTGCCGTGTCCAGCGATTCGACCTGCGATTTATATAAAGATTATATCGAAAAGCGCGAAATTTGGTTCGCTCCGCTTACCTTTACTTTGGAAAAGAACGGAAAACAGGAAGAGGGCGTCGACGCGTTTTCCTGCTATCAGGATTACGTCGACTTCTATCAGAAAGTTCGGGCGGGTTCTTTCCCCCGTACTTCCATGCTCAATTATGAGTCCCATTGCGAACATTTCCGCAAAATGGCTCGCGCGGGCGTCAAAGACGTTCTGCATTTCAGCATTTCCTCGGGACTCGCGCGCACCGTTTCCGTCGTCAAACAGGCGGCAGAGGAAGTGAAAAAGGAATATCCTGAATTCAATCTCTATTCCGTCGACCCTCTCACCGCCACCATCGGACAGGGCATGCTGGTCTCTATGGCCTGCGACATGCGCGATCAGGGCATGTCCGCCAAAGACGCTTACGACAAACTCATGGAAGTCAGATTGAGAATTCAGCACTGCATTATCCCCAACGATCTCTTTTATCTCATGAAGGGCGGCCGCGTTTCCGCCGTCTCCGCCGTATTCGGCACGGCGCTCAACATCAAGCCCATGATCATCTTCGATTCCGAAGGAAAACTCAAAGTCATCGGCAAGATGCGCGGCATGAAAAAGGCTTTCAATTTCGTCCTCGAATCGCAGGAAAAGGCGCCTATGGACGAAAATAAAATCGCCGTCATCGTCCATACCGACAACGAGGAGGGCGCAAACGAGCTCGCCGATATGGTAGAGGCAAAATGGGGCGTAAGACCGAAAATCGTCATCATGGGACCCGTCATCGGGGCTCACGTCGGTCCCGGTTCCGTCTCCTGCGGCTGGGTCAGCGTCAAGACGAGAAAGGAACTCACGGGCTTTTAAGCACTAAGGAAAAACGAAACCGAGAAGGAGCTGAATTCGCAACGGAACAGAGGCCGCAACGGGCTTCGGACTTTGCAACGGAGCGGAAACAAAACGGAAAAAGAAATTACGTTCCGTCGGAAAATAATAAAAAAACGCGCGCAAAACGATTGAAAATTGCGCGCGTTTGCTGTATAATGAATAAAATAATTGTTTCCGAGGTTTATTTATGGCAAAAGAGAATCAATTCGTCGAACAAATCGCAGATATCGACGCCGATTTTCCTCAGTGGTATACCGACGTCGTGTTAAAGACAAAGCTCGTCGATTACGGCCCCGTCAAAGGCACGATGGTCATAAGGCCTTACGGCTATGCCATTTGGGAAAACATTCAGAAAGAAATGGATAAACGCTTTAAGGCGCAGGGTGTGGAAAACGCTTATTTCCCGCTCCTCATCCCCATGAGCTTCTTTACAAAGGAAGCTGAGCACGTGGAGGGCTTTGCGCCCGAAATCGCCGTCGTTACCGTCGCCGGGGGAGAACAGCTCGCGGAGCCGCTCGCTATAAGACCTACTTCCGAGACGATTATCGGTACCATGTACTCCAAATGGATACAATCTTACCGCGATCTGCCCCTCAAAATCAATCAGTGGTGCAACGTCATGCGCTGGGAAAAGACCACTCGGCCTTTTCTCCGCACGAGCGAATTCCTCTGGCAGGAGGGACATACCGTTCACGCCACCGCAGAGGAAGCCGAAGAAGAAACTCAGAAAATGCTGGAAATTTATAAAGAATTTGCCGAAAATTGCCTCGCCATTCCCGTCATCACCGGCAAAAAGACGGAAAAGGAAAAATTCGCCGGCGCCGTGGCCACCTACGGCATGGAAGCGATGATGCACGACGGCAAGAGCTTACAGGCAGGCACCAGCCACTATCTCGGGCAGAATTTCGCCTCTGCCTTCGATATTCAGTTCCTCGATAAGGACGGGACGCACAAGACGGCGTATACTACGTCCTGGGGCGTTTCCACGCGCCTTATCGGCGCGATTATCATGACGCACGGAGACAGCCGCGGGTTGGTGCTTCCGCCCGTCGTCGCGCCCGTACAGTGCGTCATCGTGCCGATTGCCGCGAAAAAGGCGGGCGTTTCAGAAGCCTGTGCAAAACTTCGGGACGAGCTCGAACAAGCGGGCGTGCGCGTCAAGCTCGACGACAGCGAAAACAGCCCCGGCTGGAAATTCAACGAATGGGAGATGAAGGGCGTTCCCGTGCGTATCGAACTCGGCCCCAGAGACCTCGAAGCGGGAAAAATTCTCTGCGCGCGTCGGGATACCCTCGAAAAGTCGGAGATGGCTTTGAGCGGGGCCGCGGACGGGATTCGCGCTCTGCTTCAAACCGTACAGAAGAACATGCTGGAAGCGGCCAGAAAACGCCGCGACGGCCGAATCGTGTATGCGAAGGACATGGACGAAATTCTTGCGGGCGTGGAAAACGGAAACTTCGTCAAGGCGGGCTGGTGCGGCTGCCGCGATTGCGAGGATAAAATCAAGGAAAAGACCGCCGCGAGCGCCCGCGTCTACGCAGAGGACGAAACCGCCGAAACCTGCGCCGTCTGCGGCAAAAAGGCAAAACACATGATTATTTACGCCCGCGCCTATTGAGCGGAAGAATTTGAAAGATCGGGCGGGAAACCGTACTTTTGTGAGGGAAAAAATGAAAAATACGGCGACGAGATATTATCGTTATTACCTTACTATATTCGGGATTTTTGCAGTGATCATGTTCCTTTTGACCCTTTTGCTCGTTTTGATGGGGAGCAACGGGCTCGATTGGGCGGCGGGAGCCTTTTTTGCGTTGGTGATACCGTTTATGATTTACTGGGGAATCCGCTATCGGTATTTCTCCCGTGTCGAATTGACGAATATTCAGGACGTTATTCTGGAAAGAACGTATACACGGTGGGGACCGACGACTCTCGAATTTGAAATCAAAATGACGATAGAGGGAGGGGAAAGAACGGTCAGAACGTTTGCCGTATTTACCTCCGCTTGGGGATTTTTAGGCGGCCCCAACAAGCTGGACGATTATTCGGGTAAGACGGTGAAGGCGGGATATGACGCCAAAAAAGGCAGGGCGGTCGTCCTCGATATTTTATAAAAATTTTTTGAGTGAGCAAAAGCGGTCCGCCGAGGAACGGCGGGCCGCTTTTTTAGGATTATGGTGAAGTGTGAGCAAAATAAAGTTCAGGCGCGGAGCGCTTCCGAAAGGTTTTCCGCGTATACATAAGTGTCAAAGAGGTTCGCGCCCGAATTTGCCTTTTCCAAAACCTTCTGCAAGCAGTCGGAGGAAACCGGATCCGTGACGAAGATCTTCCTTTCGGGATACTTTTTCATGAGATGTATCGCTTTCTGCGCCGTTCTCCCTTCAAAATATTCGGAAGGGGAACCTACAATGACGAGATCGCTTCCCGCTCCGAGTGCGCCTTCCAATTCGGCTTCCGCCGCGTTGTCTTTGAAAATTCTGAAATTTGTTTCCATAAACGTTCTCCTTATCTTAAATTTTTTATATTTAGGGGGAATTTTATATTAGGGACGAGAATAGTAACGACAGGGGGTATAAAAGTTGAGACGGCTTATTCGCGTATCTTTCCCTTGAAGAACACAGCGATGATGCCCGGTCCTCCGTGCGTACCCATGACCGGATCCATATAATTGATGAGAAAACGGCGCTTCCCCAGACGTTCTTCCAAAAGCGCTTGAAGCCGAAGCGCTTCCTCCTCGCAGTCCCCGTGCGCGATAAAAATAGGATCTTCGGGGGAGAGCTCGGCTCGCTTTTTCGCTTCGTCGGCGAGCGCTTCCAAAGAGCGCTTGCGGCCGACGATTTTTGCGATGGGCGCAAGCGTTCCCTTAGGCGTCGCGTGCAGCAGGGGCTTTATTTTAAGCAGCTTCCCCACGACCGCCACCGCGCCCGAAATCCGGCCGCCTTTTCTTAAAAATTCCAGATCGTCCACCGTGAAGAGGTGCTGGATGCGGCGTTTGAGCTTTTCTCCGTAAGCGCATACTTCCTCGAACGTCGCTCCCGCTTCCGCTTTCTCGATGAGATATTCGATCAGCATTCCCTGACCCATCGAACCGCTGAGGGAATCCAGCACATAGGCCTTTCGGTCGGGATAGAGCTCGGTGAGTTCGTTCGCCGCGACGGTAAACGAGGACGCCGTTCCCGAAAGGGCGGAAGAAAATGCGACAATGAGGACGTCGCGCCCCTTTTTGAAAGATTTCTCTATCTGTGGACGGGCCTGCTCGGCCGTTACCTGAAACGTATGGCAGTCGCTCCCCGCACGCAGGCGGGCGTAAAGCTCCTTTAAGGGGAGCGTTTCATTCTCCGCGCCTCCGTATGTCTTTCCGTCTACCGTATAGCCCAAAGGAAGTACGGCAATCTCGTTGGCTTCCGTAAATTCCTGCGGCATTCCGCAGCACGAATCCGTGATGATGTCAAAATTTCTTTCCATAAATCTAAACTCCTTAAACTTAGATTAGACCTCTCTTTTCATCGTATGTTTATTGTATATTGAGTATTGACAAATTTCAACCTATTCAAAAGTAAAATCGTTCTACTGTAAAATATGTGACTTTCTACCGCATTTTTCGACATTCTATCTCCATCAATTGTAAAGTAGAGTGTATAAAGCGGACTCTACCGTGGGTAGAAACCAATAAAAAAGCGGCTTTTTCCGCAAAAAAGCATGTACCTGCTTGACGAATCGAAAAAAAAATGTTATCATAGCGTTATGGAAAACTTGGAAACGACCAATCAGCGGATTGCCAAAAATTTGATATATTACAGAAAGGCGGCGAATCTCACTCAGGCTGAGCTTGCACAGAAGATTAATTATTCCGATAAGTCCGTTTCGAAGTGGGAATCGGGAAACGGGGTGCCGGATATTTATATCCTTTTGAAACTGGCCGATCTGTACGGGATTACCGTCAATGATCTCGTGGGCGAAAAATCCTCCGTACTCCCCCCTAAAAAAATGTCCAAATGGCGGAGACTTTTGGTGATGCTCCTTTCCAGCGGCATCGTCTGGCTGGTGGCTACCTCTGTCTTCGTGCTTCTGAATCTCATTCTTCCCGGCAAGGGAGAATGGTGGCTGGCATTTTTGTACGCCGTTCCCATCAACGCTATCGTCATTACCGTCCTTTCGAGCGTCTGGAAATATAAAATTACAAACTTCGTGGCGGTGTCCGTCCTCATCTGGACGGTCCTCGCCTGCGTATATACCACTTCCCGCATTATTATGGCTCATCTCGGCAACGACGATTACGGGAGGCTTTGGCTGATTTTCCTGCTCGGCGTACCTTTGCAGGCGCTGGAAACCTTGTGGTGCTTCTTCCGTTGGTCGCCGTTCAAAGGGAAAAACGGGGCAAAAAAAGATAAGGAGTCGGGAACGAAGGGAGCCCCGAAAGCATAAAACCGAGACACAGTAAGGAGAAATACCGGGAAAATAAGGAAAAGGCAACCATGTTGTGCTGTCATTGTAAAAAAAATCAGGCCACGAAGACGTATGAGAAAGTTACAGACGGGAAGAGTCAGACGGAGTATTATTGTCTGGACTGTTATCACCGTCTGTTTATTTCTATCGATATAGACCCCTCCGCCGCCCATCGGGAAAAGGCGAGGCAGATTGCCATGTGCCCCTACTGCGGAACCTCGGAAGAGGATTTTCGCACCCGCGGGCTGGTGGGGTGCGCGCAGTGCTATCAATCGCTCGCGAGGACGGTGATCCCCGTCGTGATCCGCATGCAGGGCAACGAAATTCATTGCGGGAAGAAACCGAAAAATTCCGGGGACAGGGAAGAACTCATCCGCAGGCGCAACACCTTAAAAAAACGGGTAGAGGAATTTATCAAGGACAAAAATTTCGCTCCCGCAAAAATCTGCGCCGAAGAACTCAAAGCGCTCAATAAAAAATTATACGGAGGGGAGAACGATGACTGAAATGGATTCCGCCTCGTTCATCGAAACGGTGGTCACTTCTACCCGCGTCCGTCTGGCGCGGAATCTCTACTCCTATCCCTTTCCCGGCAAAATGACCGTTCAGGAGGCAAAAGAAGTCATTCGCACCGTCGGCTACGAGCTCAATCGGCTGGACGATTTCACGGAATATGACATCGGAAAAATTGGCGCGGAAGAGGCTACCTTATTACAGGAAAAACACCTCATAAGCCCCGACCTCATCCGAAGAAAAGACATTTCCGCCGCGTTTATCTCTTCCGACAAGGAAGTTTCCGTCATGGTCAACGAGGAGGATCACCTCCGCGAACAATATATCCTCAAAGGGTTCGACCTCTATAAGGCTTACGAACGCATCAGCGGCATCGACGACGGGCTGGCCCGCTCCGTCAGCTTCGCTTACGACGAAAAACTCGGCTATCTGACGGCCTGCCCCAGCAATCTCGGCACGGGCATGCGCGCTTCCGTGATGATGTTCCTGCCCGGTCTTGCGAAATACAAAAAACTGGAAGAATTGCTCCCGTCTTTGAAGGTCAACGGCCTCACCGTGCGGGGAGTATTCGGTGAGGGCACGGCTGCAGAGGGCTATTCCTATCAGATCAGCAACGAGCGCACGCTCGGTTTCTCCGAAGCGGATATTCTCTCCCACATGGACGAGGTCACGCTCAATCTCGCGGAGCTGGAACTGCGCGCGAGGGAACGGATGCTCGAAGAGGACGAAATCGGATACCGCGACGTCTGTCTAAGAGCTTACGGAACTTTGACGAACTGTGCCGTTTTGCCCGTAAAGGAGCTCGCGGACGGCATGGTGAAGGTAAAGCTGGGCGTGGCTCTGGGCTTCTTCAAGGCTTCCGATATGGTGGGGCTCAATGATTTCGTCGCAAATATGCGTCCCGTCTCCTTTAAGATGGGAAATTGCCCCGACGCGAAGGACGAGAGAGAATGCGACCTCGTCCGCGCGGAAATCGTGCATAAGGTACTGCCGGGACTGGTCGAGAGAAAGGACGTTTCCGGTTCGTAAAAGGGAAGAACATACAAAAGAGCTGCCGAAAAGGGATTTCGCCTTTTTGCGGAACGGGACGAAACGAAAGAAAACGGATTCGTCGGAAGGGACGGCGGAGACGGTGCAGGCATATAATGGTATGATACGGAAAGAATGACTTTCCGAACGAAGCAGGCGAGGAACGGGAGATGGAGTATTATTTGTCGAGATTTTCGGGAAATCTGAAAAAAGCGCTGGAAATCGCCAATCAGGTGACGATAGAGCACGGTGCCGTATACGTGGGCAGCGAACACGTCATATACGGTTTTTTAAGCCTGCCTTCCTGTTCGGCATACGGGATTTTGGCGGGAGAAGGGATCACGAAGTCAGAATATCAGGAAGTGTTTTTCCGCTGTATCGACACCAAGGTGACGACACCGGGATTTACGCAGCGGACCAAGCAGATGTTCGACCGCGCCATTAAATTCGCGGCGACGACGGGTACTTTGGCGGGAACCGCGCATCTCCTTTTGTCCGTCCTCGAAAGCGAGAGCTGTTACGCCGTGAAAATTTTGAAGCGTCTGGGTGCGGACATCGAAGAAATGAAGGAAAAAACGGGGCAGATTCTTCGGGAACAGAAGCACCGCAAAGAGCTCGGCTACGACGATTTCGACAACGAGGGCGCGGCGGGCGGCGGAGCGTTTGCTCCGAAGGGGACGGAGGGCGAAAGTGCGGAGGATTCGGCGCGTTCCGAGGATTTAACGCGCAAGGAAAAGACGCAGATCAAGGATTACAATTTCTCGGAAAAGAAAAAGTCCGCTCCGAAAAAGAACGACGGGGCGAGGGAAAAGCTCCTTCAATACGGCATAGACATGACCGAACGTGCCCGCCGCGGGAAAATAGACCCCGTCATCGGGCGGAAGAAGGAAATCGAAAAGGTCGTTCAGGTCCTTTCCCGCCGTACCAAGAACAATCCCGTCCTCATCGGGGAGCCGGGCGTGGGAAAGAGCGCGATCGCGGAGGGACTTTCTCAGATGATCGTCGGCGGAGAGGTGCCCGAACAATTATTTAACAAGACGGTGTTTTCCGTCGATATTCCGGGCATGCTGGCGGGGGCACGGTACCGCGGGGATTTTGAAGAGCGCCTCAAAGACCTCATCGACGTCGTGATGAAGGACGGAGATATTATTCTCTTTATCGACGAGATTCACAATATCGTAGGCGCGGGCAGTTCCGCCGACAATACGATGGACGCCGCGAATATCTTAAAACCCATGCTCGCGCGGGGAGATTTACAGGTCATCGGCGCCACCACCGTCGAGGAATACCGAAAATATATCGAAAAGGACAGCGCTCTCGAACGGCGCTTCACCCCCGTATACGTGGAGGAGCCCTCCGAATCCGACACCGTAGCCATTCTCAAAGGTCTGCGCCCCAAATATGAGGAGCACCACGGCATAGAGATCACCGACGAGGCGATCGAAGCGGCCGTAAAACTCTCGTCCCGCTACATCACCGACCGTTTCCTGCCCGACAAGGCCATCGACCTCATCGACGAGGCGGCCGCCCGCGCGAGAATCATGGCCGAGGACGGCGGAGATGAAATCAAAGAACTTCTTGCGGAAGCGGAAGCACAGGACGAAGAAGAACGGCTCCATCGCGCCCGTGGCGAATATACCGAAGCCGTCGCTGCACTCAACGAAAAAAAGAGGCTGGAAAACAAGATAGAAACCATTCGCCGCGCGCAGAGCATGGAACGCCGCGCCGACGGCAGGTTCGCGCTCGGCAAAGAGCAGGTCGCCGCGATCGTCAGTTCGAGGACGAGAATTCCCCTCCTCAAAATCACGCAGGAGGAAGGCGAAAAGCTCATGCACCTCGAAGAGGAGCTTCACCGCCGCATCGTCGGACAGAACGAGGCGGTCTCCGCCGTATCCAAGGCCATTCGGCGCGCCCGCGCGGGGCTCAAAGATCCCTCGCGCCCCATCGGCTCCTTCGTGTTCGTGGGGCCTACGGGCGTCGGAAAAACCGACCTCACAAAGGCGCTCGCAGAGGCGATGTTCGGCTCCGAAGATCAGATGATTCGGCTGGATATGAGCGAATATATGGAAAAACAGTCGGTCTCCAAGCTCATCGGCGCGCCGCCCGGATACGTCGGCTACGACGATATGCAGACCGGACAGCTCACCGACAAGGTGCGCACCAAGCCCTATTGTGTCATTTTGTTCGACGAGATCGAAAAGGCGCATCCCGACGTCTTTAATTTGCTTTTGCAGATTCTCGACGACGGACGGCTTACCGACAACAAGGGGCGCACGGTCAGCTTCAAAAACGCCATCGTCATCCTCACTTCCAACGTGGGGGCCGCGGAGGCCGAACGCACCGTCTCTTACGGGTTTGGCGGAGAATTGTCCGCCGACAAGGGCAGGAGCGCGGACAGCGAAAAACAGTACGAGGAAATGAAGGAGAATATCGTCAAGGCCCTCAAAGAGCGGTTCCGTCCGGAATTCCTCAACCGCATGGACGATATTATCGTATTCCACAGGCTCTCTCAGGCGGATACCGCCAAAATCGGTGCGAAGATTATCGACGCTCTGGCGAGAAGGCTCTTGGAACAGCGGGGAATCGTGCTCTCTGTGACCAATTCCGCCCTTGAACAGCTGGTTCGGGAAGGCTACGACAGCCAATACGGCGCACGGCCGCTCAAACGCACCATTCAAAGAAGAATCGAGGATCGGCTTTCCGAAGAAATTTTGCTCGGACGGGTCGGAAACGGCCAACGGGTGACGGTGGATTACGCGGGCGGGGCGTTTACCTTTTCCGCAAGATAGACGAGCCGGGGCGTAAAGGCCTTTCGGCGGAAAACGAGCGTGCGGCTTGCCGTGCCGACCAAAGAGCGCGGCGGGCCGCTTTGCAAAAGAAGGAAAAAAGGAGGCGGAACATGAAACTCACGACGGCGGGCGAATCGCACGGGAAAGCGCTTGTGGCCATTATCGAGGGGCTGCCCGCGCATTTGAAAATCGACAAGGCGCGGGCGGACGAGGAACTTAAATTCCGTCAGAGCGGATTCGGCAGGGGCGCGCGGCAAAAAATCGAGACGGACAAGGTTGAAATTCTCGCGGGCGTCAGGAATGGCGAGACATTGGGAAGTCCCGTAGCGCTGTGTATCTATAATCGGGATTATGAAAATTGGAAAACGATTATGTCGGACGAGCCCTGCGACGTCTCCGCGCGCACGTTGACGAAGGTCAGACCGGGGCATGCCGATCTGTCGGGCGTTTTGAAATACGCGCAGACCGATGCGCGCAACATTCTGGAACGCGCGTCCGCGCGCGAAACGGCCGTCCGAGTGGCCGCGGGGAGCGTGTTCAGGAGTTATCTTTCCGCGCTCGGTATAGAAATCGCGGGGTATGTTCGGGAAGTATGCGGGATAAAGGACGAGGGACGGTATACGTTCGACGAGATAAAGGGAAGCCGTTCCCGCAGCCTCGGCATGCTGAACGAGAAATCGGAAAAAGCGGCGGAGGAAAAAATTTCCGCCTTGAAAGCGGAGGGCGATACGGCCGGCGGCGTCGCGGAAATCCGCGTCCGCGGGCTCAAAAGCGGCTTCGGGAGTCCCATGACGTATTCGGACAAGCTGGACGCCCGTCTCGCGCGCGGCCTGATGAGTATTCAGGCCGTCAAGGGCGTGGAGGTCGGCATGGGTTTCGGCGCGGCTTCCGCGAGCGGGAAAGAAGTTCACGACGAAATTTTCTGCGACGAAAAGACCCGCGCCTTTTATCGGAAAACTAACCGTGCCGGCGGAATTGAAGGCGGAATGTCCAACGGGGAAGAAATCGTCCTCCGCGTCGCCATGAAACCCATTCCTACATTGATGAAGGGCTTGCAGACCGTGGACGTCTCGACGAAAAAATCCGCCGTGGCCGCCTCCGAACGGAGCGACGTCTGCGCGATTTTCGCGCTCGAAATCATCGCGGAAGCCGCCGTTGCGGAAGTCTTGGCCGAAACGGTGGCCGAACGGCTGGGCGGGGATACCATGGAAGAGGTGAAAGAAAGATATTCCCGCCTGCCCTGAGCATTTTTTAAGCGAAAAAGACAAAACGGATTGCGCTTTGAAAAGGAAAGGAGGAAGGCGGCATGAAAGTAAGTGAACGGAAAAAACTTTCTTTGAAAAAAGAGGAGGGCTCGCTGTGGAAAAAATCGAACTGAATGCGCCGTCTTTGAAAGGGGAAATCTATATCGGTCGGGGTGCGGCGAAAGAGAGACTTCCCCGCCTCACGGAGGGACAGAGAAACTTCGTCGTGACCGATTCCAACGTCTTTTCTCTCTATGGAACGTTTTTTTCCGAATATTTCGCAAAGAGCGAAATATTCGTCCTCCCCGCCGGGGAAGAGAGCAAAAATTTTGAAACCTTATCGGAAATTCTTACCCGAATGACGCGCGTCGGATTACACCGCTCTTCGCGGCTTTTCGCCGTGGGCGGCGGCGTCGTGGGGGATATCGGAGGACTGGCTGCAGCGCTTTACATGCGCGGGATCTCCTGCGTTCAGGTGCCGACCACCCTGCTCGCGCAGGTGGACAGCGGCGTGGGAGGAAAGACCGCGGTGGATTTATGCGGCGTCAAAAATATCATCGGCGCTTTTCATCAGCCCTGCGAAGTGGTGGCCGACCCCGATTTTCTCTCGACCCTTCCCCCTCGGGAAATCAAATGCGGATTGGGGGAAATCGTAAAATACGCCGCCTTGAACGAGGAAATTTTCGACCGACTGAAAGCTATGGAGAATATCGATGTATGCGAAAGCGGCGGATGGGAATTTCTCACTTCCCTCCTTGCGCCGTGCGTAAAACATAAGGCGCGCGTGGTAGAGGCGGACGAAAAAGAGACGGGGGAGAGAAAGTCCCTCAACGTCGGCCATACCACGGGACACGCCTTGGAGCTTTCCTCTTCGATGTCGCACGGGGAAAGCGTGCTTTGGGGAATGTGGTTTGAGACTGCCTTGGCGGTAAAATACGGCGTCTGCGGGGAAGAATACGGCGGAGAGCTCATGCAGATCGTCCGTCGGGCATTGGCTGTCCCGCCGAGACAGGCGCCGGATTTTGATACGGTCGGAAAGGCCGCGGAAAAGGCGAGGTCGGACAAAAAAAATACCGACGACGGTCTGATTCAGATGGCTGTCGCGGCGGACAGGGGAAAATGGGCTATGCTCTCCCTGTCCTTCCCTGAATATCGGGACGGATTGGAACGGCTCGCCGCCCGGTGGAAAAACGGGGGCGGAACGGCGGAAGACGAAAACCGCATGCTCAGATAAACAAGCGGACGAAAAAAAGTAAACGGACGAAAGAGAATAAAGAAAAGGGACTGAACGAAGATGAAGACGATAAAACCTGTGGAGCGTTTCGAGGGCGAGTTCGATTTGCCGGGAGATAAATCGATTACGCACCGCGCCATTATGCTGAACGGAGGTGCGGAAGGGGAGGCGGTGATTACCAACGCCCTGATGGGCGGAGACTGCCTGTCCACCTGTCAATGCATGCGCGCTTTGGGCGCGGAAATAGAGATAGACGGCACGACGCTGCGCGTGCGCGGTACGCCTCATTTCCGCACGGGGGTGAACCTCAACTGCGGAAATTCGGGAACGACCATGCGCCTTTTGATCGGCTTTGCGGCGGGAAAGGGGATAGAGGCGAAATTGGTGGGGGACGAGTCCCTTTCCTCTCGTCCCATGGAGCGCGTCGCCCTGCCTTTGTCCCACCTCGGCGCCGACGTGCGCACGTCGGCGGGCCGTGCGCCCGTATACGTATATCCCGCGCCTCTGCACGGCGCAGACGTTACGCTCCGCGTCGCTTCCGCGCAGGTAAAGAGCGCGGTCCTTCTGGCGGGACTCTCCGCGGAGGGGGAAACCCGCGTGACCGAACCGCAGAAATCCCGAGACCATACGGAACGCATGCTCTCCGCCATGGGCGCGGACATTTCCGTGGACGGACTTACGGTGCGCGTGAAAAAGAGCCGTTTGAAGGCCGCCGACGTCTGTGTTCCCGCCGACATTTCCTCCGCCGCGTATTTTATGGCCCTCGGCGCTTTGAAGGGGAAAACGCTCTCCAAAAACGTGGGGCTCAATCCCACCCGAACGGGGATTCTGCGGGCTTTCGACAAACTCGGCGTAAAATATACCGCGTTGAACAGACGGCTTTCGGGCGGAGAGGAAACGGCGGATATCCTCGTCGAAAAGTCCCCCTTGCGCGGCATTGCCCTGACGGCCGAAGAAATCCCCGCCATGATAGACGAACTGCCGCTCATCGCGCTCCTGTGCGCCTTTGCCGACGGAGAAAGCCGCATTTCGGGCGCGCGGGAACTCAGGCTCAAAGAGAGCGACCGTATCCGCACGACCTCCGAGATGATCGCCGCGCTCGGCGGGATCTGCATCGAAACGGAGGACGGATTCGTGATCCGCGGCAGAAAAACTTTGCCGGGGGGGAACGTAGAAAGCTACCTCGATCACCGAATCGCCATGACGGCGGCGGTCGGGCTCATGGCTTCGGAACGCGGGGGAAACATCGACAAACCCGAATGTTGCGCCATTTCCTTCCCCGGATTTTTCGAGCTTTTGAAACAGTGAGGGAAAAATGAAAAAATTGCGTCTGGCGCTTCTTGGCAGGGACGTGTCCCTGTCCGACAGCGAAAAAATTCACCGCTTTATCCTCGGAAAAATGGGAACGGAATGCGATTACGAAAAAGTTTCCGTTTCCGAAACGGCGTTCTGCCGCGAGGCGGAACGCCTGTTGAATGAGACGGACGGGTTCAACGTTACGATTCCCTATAAACGGAGTATTTTTCCGTATCTGAAAAGCATAAAAGGGGACGCGGCGGCTTACGGGTCGGTGAATACGGTCGTATCCGCCGAAAAGGCGGGACACAATACCGACGGGAAAGGCTTTCTTCTCATGCTGGAAGGCGCGGGAATAACCGTTCGGGGAAAGAGCGTTCTCGTACTCGGCGCGGGCGGCGCGGGCAGGAGCACGGCCGCGGCGCTCAAAGCTGCGGGCGCCCGTGTGTTCCTGTATCGGAGGAATCGCCGGCTCCTGAAAGAAGCGTGCGAAGAACTCGGCGTAGAGGCGGCGGAGAGCGTCGTCCCCTGCGACATTTTCATCAACTGCACGGGCGTGGGAATGCACGAAAGTACAGGGCAATCCCCCGTTGCGGGCGAGGAGCTGAATCAGTGTCTGACGGCGGTGGATCTCATCTATCGGCCCGCGGAATCGGAATTTTTGCGGCTCGCGCGGGAACGGGGTAAAAAGACGCTTTCGGGCGGCGCCATGCTGTTCTATCAGGCGTACTTTTCCGATTGTCTCTATCTCGGCAGAAAAGAAAGTGCCGAGGAGGCGAAGGCGTTATATGCGGAATATCTGCAACGAACGCAATAAACGGAAAACGATATGAACATACGGTAACGATATGAAAGAGGTAACGATATGAAATTTCTCATCATCAACGGGGTCAATCTCAATCTGACGGGGCTTCGGGAAAAGAGCGTCTACGGCAGCGAATCCCTTTCGGATATTGAAGGAAAAATCGCCGCGTATTGCGCGCGGAACGGAGACGAAACGGAATTTTTTCAGAGCAACTTCGAAGGAGCGCTCTGCGATAAGCTCCACGAGGTATTTTTGAAGCATTCCTGCGACGCGGTCGTGCTCAATGCGGGCGCGTATTCGCATTACAGCTATGCGCTCCGCGACGCGATTGCCGCCATCGATATTCCCGTGGCGGAAGTGCATATGTCCAATATCTGCGCGCGGGAGACGTTCCGTTCCCACAGCGTATTGTCCGAGGTCTGCCGCGGCGTCGTGTTCGGGTTCGGGGCGGCGAGCTATATCGCCGCGATAGCGGGACTCAAAGCGAATTTCGGAGGGCAAAAATAAATGAATCTCATTCTTTGCGGCATGATGGGCGCGGGAAAAACGACGGTCGGCGTAAAGATCGCCGAAGCGACGGGACGAAGATGGTACGACACCGATCAGATCATCGTCGACCGTTACGGCGATATTTCCGATATTTTCGAGTATTACGGGGAAGAGTATTTCCGCAAGCTGGAATCGGGAATCGTCAAAGAGCTTTCGGAAAAGGATAACCTCATCATTTCCACGGGCGGCGGGCTTGTCCTCAAACGGGAAAACAATGAACTTCTGAAAAAAAACGGGAAAATCGTGTTCCTGAGGGCTTCTTTGGAAACGCTCGTCGGGCGGTTGAGAGTGTATGACGATCGCCCGCTCCTGAAAGCGGAGGCGGGCGGAATCGCCCAGCGGCTTTCGGAGCTCTTAAAAGAACGCGCGCCCGTATACGAGCATGTCGCCGATTTTATCGTCGATGTGGACGGAAAGTCGGCGGACGAGAACGCGCGGGAAGTGATTTCGGTCGTTCGGGAATATCTTCGGAAAACGAACGAGGCAGGTACGAAATGAAAAAGGTGCTTGTCACGGGCGGAACGCGGGGAATCGGCAGGGAAATCGCTCGGGAGTTTCTCAGAAGGGGCTTTTTCGTATGCGCGGCGTATTCCTCGGACGAACAGAGCGCCGCGGAAAGCGCCGCGGAAGGGATAGACGTCTTTCGAGCCGACGTCTCCGACGAGGCGCAGGTACGGGCTCTGTTCGGGCACGTCGGAAACGTGGATATTCTCGTCAACAATGCGGGCATTTCCCTGTTCAAACAAATACAGGATGTATCTTTCGGGGAGTGGAGCCGTTTGTTTGCGGTGAACGTCGGGGGCGCCTTTCTCTGTGCCCGCGAGGCTTCGCGCGCAATGATCGAAAAAAAGAGCGGGCTCATCGTCAACATTTCTTCCGTTTGGGGAGAGGTCGGCGGGAGCTGCGAAAGCGTCTATTCCGCCTCCAAAGCCGCTCTGCTGGGGTTTACGAAAGCTCTTGCAAAAGAGCTGGGACCTTCCGGAATCCGCGTCAACAGCGTCTCTCCCGGCGTGATAGATACGCGCATGAACGCGCGGCTGTCCGACGGCGATATGGAGGCTCTGCGCGAGGAAATCCCTCTGGAAAGGATCGGGCGCGGGGAGGACGTTGCCAAAGCCGTATGGTTTCTCTATGAAAACGACTATGTCACGGGCATCGATCTGCCCGTGAACGGGGGATTTTCCATCGTATAACAAAAAAGTCCCGCCGCTTCCAAACGGGAACGATTCCTATCTCATGATTTGCGTACACGATAAGGCGCGCCGCGGTTTGTCCGAGCGGCCGCGGAGGAGAAAAAATGCTGCTTGCGCTGAAAAGCTACGGAAAAACGGAATATGAAAAACTGATGAAAATATACGAGGAGAGCAATCGGGAAAACTCCCGCCGATTTTTTCCCGATTGTACGGAAAAAGATGCTTTGAAGAAGACCGAGGCCGCCTTTTCGGAGTATCTCGCTTCGGAATTTTTTCCCGAAGCGGGGAATGTATGCTATGTCCTCGAAGCGGACGGGAAATGGGTATCCGCTCTTCGGCTGTATGCGCTGTCTCTTTCGCCGAGGTCGTACTATATAGAGGCCTTGGAGACGAGGACGGACGAGCGGAAAAAGGGTTATGCCCGAACGCTCTTGAAGGGCATAATTTCTGCTCTTTCGGAACGCGGCGCTTTCGTCGTTCGGGACAACGTGGCCAAAAACAATTTTCCCTCCCTCGCCGTACATGAAAAATGCGGCTTCTCCGTCGAGCGCCAATGGGGCTTCGATCCCTTCGGCGGCGGAAAGGATTTGGATTCCTACGGCCTGATTTATAACAGTTCGGCGCGCCCGCTTCAATGACGCTTAAAATATTTTTCCAGACATTGTTCGATAAATTCATCCGCGATCCCGCTCGTCGGGGTTTGCGGATTTTCTTTTTCCCGCTTCGGGGGCGGAGAATGGGGCGCGCCGCCGTCGGGAGCGTTCGGGGCGCCTGTTCCGTTGGGCGGCGCGTTCGGAGCATTCGGGCCGCCGCTTTGCGGGCGGGAGGGACGATCTGGACCGTCGGGACCGCCCTCCTGCTTTTTGAACAGGGAAAAAATGTCGGAGAAACGGGAAAGGTCGTTCAGAAATTTCAGCATCTCCTCGGAGTTTTTCAGCTGTCCCATGAGCGGTTTAACCCTTTCGGGAAAATCCGGGTTTTGCGAAAGATAGTATAACAGCAGCAGCATCATGATTTCCATACTAACAATATATGAGCTTGGGTTGCGAAAAATTTCCTCCCCGCATAGGATAATGATAAAGTTATTCTGCAAGGAGGAGACATATGAGAAGTTTCAAAGATTACCGCCCCGAAAATGCGCCTTCGGAAAGCGAGACCCTGAAAAAGGCAGTGACGGCGTCCGATCCCGCCTTAGAGAGCTCTGCCGCGGAATTGACGAGGAAAATCGCCGCAGCTTACAACGGCAAGAACAGCAACGAAATGTTGAGAAATATCCTCAGCGAAGCGGAAAGAAGCAAGCGCGCGGGGACGCTTTCCAATGCGGAAATAGACGCTTTTTACGAACAATTTTCGCCGCTTCTGGACGGCGGACAGCGCCGTAAATTGAAATCCGTGGTCGAAAGGCTGAAAAGAATCTGAATCCGACCGAAAGCATACGGCGGAAAGTCAGTTCATTTTTTTCAGGGCGGAAAGGAGTACGTCGATTTCCCTTTTGCGATTGAAAGGAGAAAAGCTCACTCTCACGAGTCCGTCCTCCTCCGTTTTGAGCGCCCTGTGCATTAAAGGCGCGCAGTGCAGTCCGCCGCGGACGGCGACGGAATAGTTCTCCGAGAGTTCCTGCGCGAGAAATTCCGACTGTACGTCGCGGTGTCCGAACGCGGCGATTCCGCAGGGATTTGGAACGGAATACGCGCGAAAAGAAGACAGTTTTTTCAATCCGTCGAGAAAATATTCCGTCATGGATAAAAGCTCTTTCCCTATGCTCTCTCCCCGTCCCGAAAGATAGCCCGCGCCCTCCAAAAGCGAAGATATGGCCGGAAAGGCCAGCGTTCCCGCTTCCAGAGCGTCGGGATAAAAATCGGGCATGTCGAGAGAGATGCTCTCGCTTCCCGTCCCGCCGAACATTACGGGGCGGGGATTTATGCGCTCTGAAAACAGGAGCGCGCCGCTGCCCTGTATTCCCATCATTCCCTTATGTCCCGCGATCGCTAAGGCATCGATACCCGTCCTTTTTATGTCGATGGGAATATGACCTGCGCCCTGTGCTCCGTCGCAGACGAACAATACCTTTTCGGGCAGAAGTTCTTTTATCTCTTTCAGCGGGGGGATTGCGCCCGTGACGTTGGAAGCGGAAGTGACGATTGCCATTTTCGTTTCCGACTTTATCAGGGAAGCGAAGGTTTCGGGACAAATGTTTCCGTCCGTCAACGGACAGACGTCGTAAGTGATGACCCCGGATTTTTTGAGATATTCGAGAGGACGGAGAACGGAATTGTGTTCCATGCACGTGGTGACGACATGATCGCCCGCCGAAAGCGTGCCGAAAATAGCGATGTTCAGCGCTTCCGTGCAATTTTTTGTGAAGATTACCCGCTCGAACCCCCAGCCATTAAAATACTCGTCGAGGGCGTTGCGGCAGTTCTGTACCACCGCCGCGCAGGCAAGGGAGAGCTTGTGTCCGCTCCTGCCCGGATTCGCGCACAGCTTTACGGCGGAGGTCACCGCGGAAATCACGGCGTCGGGCTTGCGTCCGCCCGTCGCCGCGTTGTCGAAATAAATCATGAAAGTCACCTCTTTTTTTATGGATTCATAAAATATACTATTCCGCCGAGGAGGTAGGTATGACATTATGACGATTCTTGCGGTTTTCCGCTCCCGCGCCCAATGTATGGATTACGCGGGGCGTTTATATAAATACGGCGTAGCGGCACAGACCGTCTCTGCGCCGAAAGAAGCTCATATCGGCTGCGGCTTGTGCGTAAAATTCGATTCTACGCTCATCGTTCGCGCACAAGCTGTACTGCGACTCGGAAAATATTCCGCTTTTCGAGGCTTTTACAAAATGGAATTCAGAAACGGTCGGGCAAGCGTTTCCCCGTGGCAGCCGACTTACCGATAGCGCCGTAAAACGGAAAAAACTTGAAAATAAAATTGAGCTTCGTTCAAGACTTCCGCGCATAAAATTCGGAAAAAAACTTGCGAAACCCGCGGCGATGTGCTATAATATTATCGCTATGAGAGGACACGATAAAAAAGCGGCGCTTGCCGAACTTTCAAAACTCTATCCCGACGCGCGCCCCGCGCTTCACTACGGCTCGGCTTATGAATTGCTCGTGGCCGTAATTCTCTCCGCCCAGTGTACGGACGAGCGGGTGAATAAAGTCACGGAAAAATTGTTCGAAAAATATAATAACCCCGCCGCGATGACAGAGCTTTCCCAAGAACAATTAGAGCGCTATATCTTTTCCTGCGGGCTTTATAAGACCAAGGCGGAGCATATTCTTTCCGCAAGCAGAGATATTCTCGAACGGTTCGGCGGAAACGTTCCCGACAATATCAAAGACCTCATGAGCCTCGCAGGGGTGGGACGCAAGACCGCGAACGTGGTATATTCCGTCGCGTTCGGAGGAGACGCCATCGCCGTGGATACCCATGTGTTTCGCGTCAGCAATCGCTTGGGACTCGCCAGGGGAAAGACCCCCGCAGAGGTGGAGGACGGACTGCATAAGGCCGTTCCGAAAGCCGATTGGTCGAAGGCGCATCATTGGCTCATCTATCACGGCAGAAGAGTTTGTCACTCTCAAAAACCCGACTGCGAGCATTGTACTCTGGCGCGCTATTGCGATTATTTCAATTCCCCGAAAAAGGCATGAAAGCTTCGCTTTTGCGCATAAAACCTCCCTGTTTTTCGCATACTGCGATTAAAAGACAGGGAGGTTTTTTATGGAAATCCAAGAAAATGACCGCGCGGAAACGGGTCTTTTCCTCGCCGCGCTGGCAGGAGCGGAAGAACTCGCCGCGAAAAAGGCAAGAATATATTCCCGACTCCTCACGGACCCCATTTTGGCTGAGGATATGGAAGCGCTCGCTTCCAGACACGAACAGAGAAAGACCGTGCTCGATAAACTGGCGGGGGGAAAAAAATGAAAAATAGCAAACGCGAAATTACGCTCAACGAATGCGACAGCATAAGCGATATGCTCTTTCTCGAAAAATCGCTCATGCGGGAATATTGTACGGCAGTTTTCTCCGCGAAGAGGAAAGAGGAACGAACCTATCTCACCGATTCTCTTGCCTCCGTTGCAGAGGATATTTTTTTCCTTCAAGACCTGCTCGATTCGAGGCGCGAAGAAAAAATAAAAAAATGAGAAAATTAAGAAAAAGCGGAGAAACTATTGTTTCTCCGCTTAAAAAATGGTATACATTTTTTTTCGAATATGCTATTATAACATAGACAAACTATAACATAGACAAACTATGTCGGAAAGGGTGCGGGAATTCCGATAAATACTTCGTGCTTCCGCATTTTTACTTCTATTATGATATAAGCAATAGGTAAACGGGACGCAAATAAGAGGGCCTTTTATGGGGGAAAAGGTCGGAATATGAAAAACTTGTTTCGGAGGAAAGTATGCTCAGAAAGAAAGGAAACGTATATAAGATAGATACTCCCAAAACGACGCTCATATTCGGAATGGACGCAGCCATGCTCTATTACGGCAAAAGACTTACCGTACCCGTTCCCGATTACGATTTTTTGAGGGGGAACGGAAAAAAACGGAACGAAGACAAACGCCCTTCCTTTGAGTTCGCGCCCGAAGTCGTCTGCTCGTTTTCGGACGGTTCTTTTTCGCCGCACTTTTCTTTCCTGCGCGCAAGACCTGCGGACAAGCCGCTTTCGCCTCTGCCTTCCTCCTATTCCGATTCGGACGAGAAAAATGCCTCTCAGACGCTCTGCTTTGAATTTGCGGACGAGACGGTCAAACTGAAATTGTTCGTCTATTATACGGTATTTGATGATTCGGACGTCGTTTGCGCCTCCTGCCGACTCTTGAACGGAGGAAAAAGGGAGGTCGGAATAAAAAAATTCCCTTCCCTTTGTTTGAAAATATACGGAAGGGACTTTTCTTTTGTCACTTTTGAGGAAAAAGAGGGGAAAACATACAGGTATTCCGCCGCCGCGAGAGGCGGCTGTATTCTCTCCAACGGCGGAACGGAATATTCCTCCCGCTCCTTTTCCTCCTGCGTACTTTTGGAAAAGGCCGGACATGTCTATGCATTCGATTTGGTCACGGCGGGGGCTTTCGAGGAAAACGTCCAAACGGGAGATTCTACGCGAATTTCCGTTTTCGCCCCTTCGGACAGGCGGCTCGCTCCCGGCGAGAGCGCTTTCTCGGCGGAAGCGCTCATGACGTATGCGGAAACCGCGGAAGAGGCAAAGGAGGCCCTGCGCTCTTTTTCGGGGAAACATCTCGCGCGCGGAAAAAAGAAGGGAAAACTTCGTCCCCCGACCGTTCGGCTTTGCGGGGAGAAAGAGATTCCGAACGATATTTCCCAGCCAGTCGGACAATGGGCGGGGGCAGGGGCGGAATTATTTGTGCTCCAAGGGATTGCTTTTGAGAAACTCCTTTGTCCGAATACGGCGAAAAAAATATCCGCACTCTCGGAAACCGTGCGGAAAGCGGGAATGAAATTCGGGGTGGAATTTGCGCCCGAAATGCTGGATACTTCGGGAGAAGCCTATGCGAAACATCCCGAATTGACTTTGAAATCTTCCGTTCGGGAGGGCGAGCGACGGCTGAACTTGGCCGATTTGCGCGCGCAGAAATATCTCGTCAGAATATTATCCACGGCGCTTTCGGGAATAAAAGTTTCCTATGTCGGTTGGGCGGACGAAGGCTCCGCGCGGGAGCTTCCCGCGGGATATTGGGAAGGACTGTACGGCGTCATGGAAAAAATTACGGAACGTTTTCCCTCCGTATTGTTCGAGGGAAGAAAGAAAAGAAAAAATCTCGCGGTGCGCTGTTTTCTGCCCGGATTCGAGGACTTGCCCGCGGCTATGCTGTCGGGGAAATGGTCCGCAGAGGAGATTTCGGACGAAAATGCCGCCTTAAAGAAAAAAGAAATTTCTTTTTATAAAAGAACGGCTCCTCTCCTGCGCGGCGGAAGGGAATATCTCGTGAAAGGCGGGAGGATTTTTGTCGATTTGAATCGGCAGACGGCCGTAGCGCTCTTTGAAAATGCAGAAAGAGTGAGCTTTAAGGGGTTAGACGAAGTGACCGTGTATTCGGTGAATGAAATAAATCCGAATTGCTGTTCTGTAAAAGAAATGTTTCTTTGTACGGGAGAGTTATTGATGAATGGCAGTATTCCCTTAGGTTTACCGCAAGAAAAAAGAATTTTTCTTGTCCGAAAGGCCAAAAGAGAAAAAAACGAATAAAAAATTAGGAATACCCTATTGACAATTCCCGTAAAATTATGTAAAATAAATTCAGAGAGAAAATTTTGGAGGAAAAAGAGAAATGTATTGCAGACATTGCGGTTCAAAGGTAGGCGATAACGATATGGTATGCGCAAATTGCGGGGCGCTGACGGAATACGGGGAAAGAGTGGCTAACCACGACGCGATTCCGCCCGAAAACAATGCAAACGCAATCAATCCCGACGGCAGTCTCAACAAGGACGCTTACCGTCCCGGCGGTACGGCGGGACAGAACGGAGGTAGCGCAGGTTATCAAAACGGGAATTATTATTACGCTCCCGAAAACGCGGGGTATCGTCCCCGAGAAAACCAAAAGAGCAATTCCATGGCTTTGGCGGGATTTATCTGTTCTTTCTTCGTCTCGCTCGTGGGGCTTATTCTGAGCATAATCGGGTACAGAAAGTCTAAGGAGCTGAACGGGGAGGGACGGGGGCTTGCGATTGCAGGGATTATCATTTCCATCGTTTCCATGGTCCTCAGTTTTTTCTGGAGCAGCTGGATTTTTTCGACGATTTTGAGAACGACGGTGTCGGTACTGTAACGGAATGAGATCGCGAAAAAAGAATGAAGTATGCCGTCGAGGGGTGACGGAAAACTGTCGTTTACGGAATCATAAAACGCGCAGTCGGCGTTGCGGCGGAGAATAAAACAGATAAAATACAAAGGAGAAAATATATTCATGGCAACAAAGGAAAACGGTATCAAAAAATTCTTCGGTGAATTCAAAAAATTCATTACGCGCGGGAACGTCCTCGATATGGCGGTCGGCGTTATCGTCGGCGGTGCATTTACCGCGATCATCAACGCTTTAAGCAACAACATCTTAAAACCGCTCATCGATTGGCTGTTGGCGGCGATTATCGGCGGGGATTCTCTGAGCGAAATTTATACGGTGCTCAAGCCCGTCTATGACCAGACGACGGGGCTGTTGGATTTGACGCAATCCATTTATATCGACTGGGGCGCGTTTATCAATGCAATCATCAATTTCCTGCTGATCGCGTTCGTGCTGTTCTGCATCGTAAAGGCGATCAACAGACTCAACGACGCGAAAGACAAGGCGAAAGGGGAGCTTCTGGCAGAGCGCGCGGCGGTGAAGAAATACCGCAGAGAGGGCCTGACAAAGGCGGAAGCTATGGCGAAGTATCAAGCGGATTTGAAAGCGGCGGAGGAAGCGAAAGCAGAGGAAGCGCGTCTCGCGGCGGACAAGGCAGCCGCAGAGAAAGCTGCGGCCGAGGCTAAGGCAGAAGCGAATACAAAGCTCTTGGAGGAAATACGCGATCTTTTGAAAAATCGCTGAAAAGGCGGCAAGAGCCAGAAAACGGTGAACGCACGAGGCGGATAAGAGAAAACGGCAGACGCGGAAAAACCGATAAAGAGGAAAACGACGGCAGCGAGAATGGCAAACAGAATACGGCGGCGAAAATGAGCTGAACGGCACGTTTCGCCGCCGCTTTTCGGGAGGACGCATGACGGAAGAACAAAAAAGGGAACTCATCGATTACAGGACGCAGAAACTTTTGAAACAGCATAAGAGCAATACGGCTCTTTATTGGATTATTCAGGTCTTGACGATTTTGGTCGCCGCTTCGGCGGTATACTCTCTCGTGAAGTGTATTCTCGGTTCGGGGGAGATGCTGGAAACATATCTCAATCAGATACAGATGTGCGTGCTTGCGCTCGTCTGCCTGAATATCCCCGTATTTTTTCAGAAAAAGCTAAAAGTGCGCATACCCGATTTTATCGCGGTCATCGTATATCTCTTCATTTTCATTCATTTCGTTTTAGGGGAGATTTACCGTTTTTACGACCATTATATCCTGTTCGACAAAATCCTGCACACGACGGGCGGCGCGATTATCGCCTTTATCGGGTTCTCCGTCGTCCTGTCCTTTACCAATCTCAAAAGCAAAAAGGTAAAGTTGTCCCCGTTTTTTATCGTGCTGTTCAGCTTCTGTTTCGCGCTGTCGATAGAATATATCTGGGAGCTCATCGAATACGCCGTGGACAGCATCGGCTATAAGATAGCGGGATTGAACGGTCCGAATATGCAGCGCTGGCAGGACGGAATCATCGCGGACAACGGCGACGGAACTTACGTGACAAACGCCGTGCGCGGCAGCGGGCTTACCGACAGCATGATGGATATGTTGGTGAACATCGTCGGTGCGGCGATTATCTGCGGCGTAGTGCTCGTATGCCTGAAATTCAAGCCCCATTGGTTTGAAGGAAAACGGCTGATGTCCTATAAAAAAATTCCCGAATACGTCAAAGAAAACGTCGAGAGCATGTCCGAGGAGGAATTGTCCGCCGCGTATGCGCGCATGAAAAAGGAAATCGCGCGGGCGGAGGAAAAGGAGAAAAAACGGAAGCTCCGCAAAAACGGTTGACTTTTTTTTCGGGAAAGGATATAATACAAACAAGAAGCGATGAAAAAGCGGGAAATTCGGCTCGCGCCGAAAAAAAGAGACCTCCGTCCGCAGGCTGAAAGGCGGGGCGGCTGCCGGGATTCCCTTTCTCTTTGGAGCTTCGCCGGGGAACTCCGTCTTTAAGGCGGAAAAGTAGTCGGCGCCGCGTTCCGCGCGTTACAGCGGATAAACAAGGCGTGGGATAGATACGTCCCGCGCGAATGCAGGTGGTACCGCGGATATTTCGCCCTGCGCGCCCTTTTCGGCGCGCAGGGCGTTTTGGTTTGTCGGAGCACTTTGCGAAAATTGAGAAAAACAATATTCGGAGGAACGGATATGAAGGAAAAAATCGAGGCTTTGAAGGCGAAAATCGATTCCGCCATACAGGAGACGGAAACGGGCAGGGCTCTTTACGAGCTCAAACTCAAATTCCAGGCGGAGCTCAAATCGATCATGAGCGGCATGCGGGATCTCCCTAAGGAGGAGCGCCCGGTATTCGGAAAAGTAATCAACGAATTTAAGGAGGGCATGGAGCAGAAATTTGACGAACGCGCCGTCGTCGTTCGGCAGAAGGAACTTCAAAAAAAATACGAGGAAGAAAAAATCGACGTCACGATGCCTGGCCGAAAATACGAGGCGGGCGCTCTGCATCCCGTCACGCTCGTGAAAAATCAGCTCATCGACATTTTTGCGGGCATGGGCTTCAAAGTCTTTGAAGGTCCCGAAATCGAAACGGATTACTATAATTTCACCGCGCTCAATACCCCCGAGGATCACCCCGCCCGCGATATGCAGGATACCTTCTATCTCGCGGACAAGCTGCTCCTTCGCACGCAGACTTCCGCGGGGCAGATCCGCGTCATGGAAACGGAAAAGCCGCCCATTAAAATTCTCTCTCCCGGACGGGTGTTCCGTTCGGACGACGACGCCACGCATTCGCCCATGTTCCATCAGATGGAGGGGCTGGTCGTGGACAAGGGGATTACCCTCTGCGACTTGCAGGGCATGCTGGCAGAGTTCGCGAAAAAGATGTTCGCAAGCTCTACGAAAGTTCGGCTCCGCCCCTCGTATTTCCCCTTCACGGAACCGAGCGTAGAGGTGGATTTGAGCTGCTCGGAATGTGGAGGCAAGGGCTGTCGGCTGTGTAAGGGCACGGGCTGGATAGAGGTGCTCGGCGCGGGCATGGTCAATCGCCGCGTCCTCGAAAATTGCGGCGTGGATCCCGACGTATATACGGGCTTCGCCTTCGGCATGGGCATAGAGAGAATCGCCATGCTCAAATACGGCATCAACAACATCAAAGCGCTGTTTGAAAACGATACGCGCTTCTTGAAACAGTTCAGAAACTGACGGGAGGAAACGAATATGAAAGCACCTTTAAGCTGGCTGAAAGATTATGTCGATATAGACGTTTCCGCGGAGGAGCTCGCCCAAAAGCTCTTTTCCTGCGGATTCGAGGTGGAGGAACTCTCCTATCTCGGCGAAAAAATAAACCGCGTGGTCGTGGGACAGGTAAAATCCGTCGTCCCTCATCCCGACAGCGACCATATGCAGATCTGCGTCGTAGACTGCGGCGAGGAATACGGTCGGGAAATCCAGATCGTCACGGGCGCGCCCAATGTATTCGCGGGCATGAAGACGCCCGTCGCGCTCGACAATTCCACCGTGGCGGAGACCAATCCCGCGGCACTCGAAAAAAATCCTTCGGGTATCAAAAAAATTAAGAAGGGCAAGTTGCGCGGCGTGGAGTCCTTCGGCATGCTCTGCTCGGGCGAGGAGCTCGGCATCAACGACGACTTTTATCCCGGCGCGGATGTGGACGGCTTGCTCGTTCTGGACGAAAGCGCGCCCGTCGGAGAGGATATTCGCAAAGTCGTCGGGCTGGACGACTGGATTTTCGATATTTCCGTCACCGCCAATCGCCCCGATTGCCAGAGCATATTCGGCATCGCGCGCGAAGTGGCAGCAGTGCTTAAAAAGCCTTTGAAAGCGCCCGATTGCTCGTATACCGAACACAAGAGCAAAAAAACGTCTATAACCGTAGAGGTGCAGGCGCCCGATCTCTGCCCGCGTTATATCGGGCACTACGTGGAGAACATAAAGGGCGGGACCTCGCCCGCATGGATGCGGCGGCGGCTGGCGCTGTCGGGAATCCGCTCCATTTCCCCCGCCGTGGACATTACCAATTTTGTATTGCTCGAAATAGGGCAGCCCATGCACGCATTCGACGCCGCAGATATTTCGGGAAATAAAATCGTCGTCCGCCGCGCCGAAAACGGCGAAAAAATCACGACGCTGGACAAAAAAGAATTTACGCTTTGCACTGAAAATCTCGTCATCTGCGACGGGAAAAAGCCCGTCGCCCTCGCGGGAATCATGGGCGGGTTGAACAGCGAAATCAAACCCTCGACCAAGGACGTATTCTTTGAGGCCGCGAAGTTCGCGCGCGACAACGTGCGGAGAACTTCCCGTTCGCTCGGACAGAGCTCCGATTCCTCTTTCCGCTTTGAAAAGGGAGTGGACGCCTATACTTCGGAAACGGGCATGGCAAGGGCACTTCACCTCATCGAAGAACTCGGCTGCGGGACGGTCACGGACATTTCCTCCGATTGTTGCGCCGCCGACCTGACGCCCAGAAAAATGACGGCGAGCCTCAAAAAAATAAACGCCCTGCTCGGCATAGAGGTGCCCGCGGAAGAAGTGAAAAATATCCTTTCGAGGCTGCATTTCAAACCGAGCATAGAGGGGGACGAACTCAAAGTGGAAATTCCGGGCTACCGCGACGACGTGGACGGTTATCCCGACCTCGCGGAAGAAATCATTCGTATGTACGGGTACGAGCACATTGTTCCCACCTTCCTCGAAAGGGCGAGCGTGACGGGCGGCGGGCTCACGGACGCACAAAAGCGGGAACTGAGAATGAAAAACGTCCTTTGTACCCAAGGCTTCGACGAAGCGTGCACCTATTCCTTCTATTCTCCCAAGGATTTCGACCTTTTGAGGCTTCCCGAGGACGCTCCCGAACGCAGAGCCGTTAGGATACTCAATCCCATCGGGGAGGAACTCTCCGTCATGCGTACTCTTCTCGCGCCGTCCATGCTGCAAAACGCCGTGCGCAATATCCGCCGCGGGAATGACGAAGGAAAGGAGTTTGAAATCGCGAACGTCTATCTCGCCGATACCCTGCCCGTTACGAAACAGCCCGAAGAGAGAAAACATCTCGTTTTGGGACTTTGGGGAAACAAGTACGATTTCTTCGATTTGAAGGGCGCGGCGGAAGCGTTCGCCGAAGCCTTCGGGCTCAAATTTACCTATGAGCGCGCGCAAAAGCCCTATCTTCATCCCGGCATCTCCGCGAAAATTTTATCGGACGGAGAGGAGGTCGGCGTGATCGGAGAACTCGACCCCGCGATCGCGCAGGCGCTCGGACTGGATAAAAAGGTTTATCTCGGCGAAATCGATCTGGCGCTTTTGGAGGGCAAGACGGATGACGGGATAAAATTCGTCAATCTTCCGAAATTCCCCGCCGTACGGCGCGACCTCGCGCTGATTGCCGACGAGAAACTTACCTGTGCGGAGGTGGAGGCGGTGTTGCTCCGCGCGTGCAAGTATGTGACGGAGGCAAAATTGTTCGACGTCTATCGCGGCGGACAGGTACCCGCAGGCAAAAAGAGCATGGCGTTCACTTTGACGTTCACGCCCGCGGCGGACGCGGAAAAGGCGTTTACGCCCGAAACGCTTGACGGATTCGTCAAGAAAATTCTCGCGGACCTCAAATTCCGTCTGGGTATAGAACTGCGCTGAGGAGGGAGCTTTGAAATCGGAAAACGAAACTAAGGCTCCGCTCGGTTGCGCGGCGGACGGTGCGAAAAAGTTGGGTTTTCTCAATGTGGATAAACCGTCGGGCATGACTTCGTCGGCTGTGGTCAACAGAATTAAACGGCTGACGGGGCTGCCCTGCGGGCACATGGGAACGCTCGACCCGCTCGCGAGCGGCGTCCTGCCCGTGGGAATCGGGAACGCGACGAGGCTCTTCGAATATTTTTTGAACAAGCAAAAAGAGTATATCGCGGAATTTACTTTCGGCGCGGATTCGGATACGCTGGATTCCACGGGAGAGCTCGTCCGCGGCGGGCGGATTCCGACGGCGGAGGAAATCGAGAGGATTTTACCCGATTTTGAAGGGGAAATCATGCAGGTCCCGCCCAAATACAGCGCGAAAAACGTCGGCGGGCGGCGGGGGTATGACCTCGCCCGCGCGGGGATAGAATTCGAGCTGGAACCGAAGAAGGTGCGCATCGACGAGGTGGCGCTGCTCGGAGGAGAAGGGGACGTCTTCCGTTTCCGCATCCGTTGCGGCGGGGGGACGTATATCCGTTCCCTGGCGCGGGATATTGCGGGAAAACTCGGCACGAAAGCCGTGATGAGCGGTTTAAGGCGCACGAAAAGCGGGTATTTCAAAATAGAGGAGGCGGTACCCTTCGACGCTTTGGCGGGAGAGAATATCGAAGAACTGATCATCCCGACGGAAAGCGTGCTTCCTTACGAGACGATCGTCTTGACCTGCCCGCGGGCGGAAAAGATTTTTTGCGGCGTTCCCGCTTCGACCGATTATGCGGACGGGGAATATAAAATTTATCGGGACGGGATTTTTTACGGCATTGCCGAGGTAAGGAATAAAAGAGCGAAGATAAAGACGAAATTATGCTGAAAACGGTGAATTTGACGGGAAAATACCAATCGGGCGCGCCCTGCGTCATGCTTCTCGGCGGATTTGACGGCGCGCACGTCGGGCACAGAAAACTTATCTCCCGCGCGCGGGAATACGGCTTGCCCGTCGGGGCGATGACGATCGGCGGCGGCAAGGGGACGAAAAATTTATTTACGTTTTCCGAGCGGGAGGATATCTTCCGTTCGCTTTCCGTCGATTTTATCTTTGAGCTGCCCTTTTCGGAAATTCGGGATATGTCCTGCGAGGAATTTATCCGCGTTCTCTTTGAAAGATTTTCTCCCCGCGCGTTTGTCTGCGGGGAGGATTTTCGCTTCGGCAAGGGCGCGGAAGGGACTCCCGAACGGATAAAAAACCTTACCCGTGTAAGCGTCGAAGTGCAAAAACTCGTCCGCATGAACGGGGAAAAGGTGAGCTCTTCGCTCGTAAAGAGACTGCTCGAAGAGGGCGACGCCGCGCGTGCGGCGAAAGTTTTGGGAGAACCGTTTTTTCTGAAAGGAGAAGTCATAAAGGACAGGCAGGTGGGGCGGCTCATGGGGTTTCCGACGGCGAATATTCTCTATCCCGAGGAAAAGTTTGCTTTGAAGAAGGGCGTATACGAAGCCGCCGCGGAGGTGGACGGAAAGGAGTATAAAGGCATTTCCAATTTCGGGAGTCGTCCGACCTTCGACAACGCGAGAGTTCTGACGGAGACGTATCTGGACGAATTTGACGGGGATTTATACGGCAGGACGATAACGGTGCGCTTTTTGAGGTATCTTCGGGATATCAAAAAGTTTGAAGACATGAACGCCTTGACAGGGCAGCTGGAATCGGATATAGAGCGGGTGAGAAGTAATCGTTGAACGCGGAAACGGGAAACGGACAATTTTGAGCGAAAGCGTCCGAACGCAAAGGGACGGACGGAAAATAGGGTATTGAGAGGTATTAAAGACAATGATAAAATTCGGGCCGAGCGGCAATTCGGAAAGTTTTTATGCGGCGGGATTTTCGCACACGGAGGAGGCGGCGGCATTTGTGAAAAAACGGGGGCTGGACTGCTTCGAATATTCCTTCGGGCGGGGCGTGCGCATGGGCGAGGAAAAGGCGATCTCTATCGGCGAGGCGTTTAAGGCGGAGGGGATAGAACTGTCCGTTCATGCGCCCTATTTCGTCAATTTTGCCAATCCCGACGACGAGATGGCGGCGAAGTCCTACGGCTACGTTCTGGACAGCGGAAAAATGGTGAAGCTGATGGGCGGGGAACGCATCGTCTTTCATCCCGCGGCGCAGGGCAAGGCGGAGCGCGAGGAAGCGGTTCAAAAGACGGAGGACAGGCTGAAAATCCTCAGGGACTACATCTATCTCAACGACATGCAAGACTTGAAATTCTGTCCCGAAACGATGGGGAAAATCGCGCAGATCGGCACGGTGGAGGAAATCGTCCGCTTCTGCAAAATCGATCCCGTCTATACGCCGTGCGTCGATTTCGGGCACATCAACGCGCGGGAACAGGGGTCCTTAAAGACTGCGGAGGATTATCTCTCCCGTCTTTCCTACATGGTGGAGGAGCTCGGCTATGAGCGCATGAAGCATTTCCACGCGCATTTTTCCAAAATCATGTACTCGTCGAAGGGCGAGGTGAAACACCTCACGTTCGAGGATACCGTCTACGGCCCCGAATTCTATCCCCTCGCCGTGGCTTTGAAGGAATTGAAGCTGGAACCCTACATCGTCAGCGAATCCGCAGGTACGCAGGCGGAGGACGCCGCGGAGATGAAGCGCATTTATAACGGCTTGTAAACGAGAAAGGGGAAAAGATGAGGGCGACTATGAAGAAAAAGAAAGGATTTAAGATTGCATACGTTTTCGCATTCGTGGCTTTTGCGGGAATAGTCTTTTCGGCGGCTATTTTTGCCCTTATGTTTTTAACGCAGGGGTTGACCATGTGGAGTGATATGACGGAGGCGGAAGCAGAAGCGAATTTTGAAATTATAACGGGTGGAATGCTTTTGAGCTTTGTGTGCCTTTTGGGGGAAGGGGCATGGCTTGTCTTAGAACTTACAAAGCTGATGAAATCTTTTTCCCTGTGGCCTGTTCCCTTTATTTTCGGAGGCCTTTTGCTCGCGGGCGGAACGCTTTCGGCATGGTTGTTCATCACCCGTTCGGCACCGTTTACGTTGCCCTTTGTTCTCGTTCCCTCGTCGGCGCTTCTTTTTTCGAGCGTTTGTTTCGTCGAAGGCGTTGTATTTCTCGTCAGAAAACATTCTGCAGCGAGGAAGGGTGACGAAAAAAATTTATAATAATTTACAATCGCTTTTCGTGTACGGTTGACGAAATGGGATTTTTTTGCTACAATATAGAGAAAGAGGCTTAAATTATGGTTGAAACGAACGGAAAAAAGATTTTCGATGCAGTCGGTGCGGATGCCGTGTTCACTACCTGTGAATATCTCAAACGATATATTACGGGATTTTTGACGGAGGGCGGATTTGTCCTCACGGATAAGGACGGCACGACGCTGTATACCGACGCCCGCTATACCGAGGCGGCGGAAAAACTGTTGAAGGGTACGGAAGTGCGCGTCAAGGAAATGGACCGTTTTTCGAATACTCCGGCAGAGCTTCTGAAAAAGTACAAGACCGTCGGGATTGCCTTTGAAGAGACGTTTTATCCCGAATATAAAAAGCTCTCGGATATGGGATTGACGCTCGTCGATTCCTCGCCCGCGTTCCGCAGCTGTATGGCGATCAAGAACGAATGGGAACTTAAAAATATCGCCCGCGCCTGCGATATAGCGGAGGAGGGCTTTTTGAAGCTCCTGCCCGAAATCAAAGAGGGCATGACGGAATCCGAGGTCGCGGCGCTCCTCGAATACAATATGCGCACTTTAGGCGCGTACAGCACCTCTTTCGACACGATCGTGGCGTTCGGCGCGCATGCGGCCGTTCCGCACCACGTGACGGGGGATACGAAACTCAGATTCGGAGATGAAATTCTCATCGACTTCGGTTGTAAGGTGGACGGATATTGTTCGGACATCACCAGAACTTTCCTCTTCGGGGACGACGGAAAGCATGCGGAATTCAAAAAGGCGTATGCGGCCGTCCTCGCCGCGCACGAGCTCGTGAAAGAGAACTTAAAAGCGGGCATGACGGGCGGAGACGGGGATGCGATCGCGCGGAACTATCTCGAATCGAAGGGCTACGGGAAGTATTTCACCCATTCCCTCGGCCACGGAATCGGCCTGAATATCCACGAATTTCCCTTCGTGAGAAAGGGCGGGCAGGACGTGCTCGAAAACGGAATGGTATTCTCGGACGAGCCGGGCGTTTATCTCGCGGGCGAATACGGAATCCGCATAGAGGATACGATTACCTTGAAGGGCGGAAGCGTCGTAAGTTTCATGCACAAGACGGACAGAAATCTCGTGATCCTGTAAGGAAAGCGGGACAAAGATAAAGTTTTAAGATTAAGAAGGAGAAAAAAATTATATGGCACAGATGTTAGCAGGCGATATCAGAAAGGGCGTAACGTTCGAGTTCAAGAGCGGCGTTTATACCGTTACCGATTTCCAGCACGTAAAGCCCGGCAAGGGCGCGGCGTTCGTCAGAACGACGCTTAAAAACGTCGTGACGGGACAGGTTCTTTCCGACCAGACCTTCAACCCTACCGCGAAGCTCGAAACCGTTCAGGTGGAGACCAAGAAGATGACGTATTCCTATTTCGACGGCGAATTTTACGTGTTCATGGACGAGGAATACAATCAGACGATGCTCACGCACGACCAGGTGGAGGACGCGCTCAAATATATCAAGGAAAACGACGTCGTCACGGTGAAATTCCTCTATGGCAACGCCTTCTCCGTCGAGCCCGAAAACTTCGTCGAGCTCAAAGTCATCGAAGCGGAGCCGGGCGTAAAGGGCAACACCGCCACCAACGTCATGAAGAACGCCAAGGTGGAGACGGGCGCCATTATTCAGGTACCCATGTTCGTCAACGAGGGCGAAACCATTCGTATCGACACCAGAACGGGAGAATACATGAGCAGGGTATAACTCTCCCTGCCTGTCGTTCAATTGAACAGCGTTTTTGAAATGCAGGATCGGAAATTTTTTCTTATCCTGCGTTTTGTCATATTTTTTCGGAGGACATTTTTCATGAAAGCGGTAGTGCAGCGGGTAAAGGGCGCCGCCCTGCGGGTGGACGGAAAACTCGTTTCCAAGATTCCCTTCGGCCTGGTCGTATTTTTCGGAGTTCGGACGGGGGACGGGGAAGCGCAGGCGGAATATCTCGCAAAGAAAATCGCCAATCTTCGGATTTTCGAGGACGAAAACGGAAAGATGAACCTTTCCGTCAAGGACGTCGGCGGAGAAATTCTCTTCGTCTCGCAGTTTACCCTGTACGGCGACGCTTCGCACGGAAATCGTCCCTCCTTCATTCTGGCGGAGCGCCCGGAGCGCGCGGAACGGCTGTATCTCTACGCGGCGGACAGGCTGAGAGAGTTCGGGGTCGAAGTGAAGCTCGGCATATTCGGGGCGGATATGAAAATAGAACAGCTCAACGACGGCCCCGTGACCATTCTGTTGGAATCGGAGGCGGACGCATGAAAATTCTCTATTTGGGAACGGGCGCCGCGGAGGGCGTACCCGCCGTTTTCTGCAACTGCGATACCTGCCGCGAGGCGCGCCGCCGCGGAGAGAAAGAATTTCACAGCCGCTCCCAGGTGCTCATAGACGGGAAATTGTCCGTGGATTTTCCCCCCGACGCCTACTATCATTCCCTGCGCTTCGGCGCGGATTTGTCCGCCGTCAGATATTTGCTGGTCACGCACAGCCACATGGATCATTTCTATGCGCACGACTTCATTCTTAGGGGCTATAAATATTCCTCGCCGCTGCCCGCGCCCCTGCACATTTTCGGAAACGAGGAGGTCAAGCGGGTCTTCGACGAATGCACGCGCAGGGAGATGCGTCCCGACGTGCTGGAAAATATCCGCTTTTCCGTCGTCCGCCCCTTCGAGCCGTTCTCCTTCGGCGATTATACGGCCGTCGCTTTGAAGGCGCAGCACAGCCGAACGGAATGCGCGCTCCTGTACCTCGTCGAGAAATGCGGAAAATGCTATCTCCACCTCACCGATACGGGTCGGATTCCGCGGGAGAGCCTCGACTATCTCGGCGCGTATCTGCGGGAGCGGGGGCGGAGGGCGGATCTCGTCTCCTTCGACTGCACCTTTCTCTTCTTCGGGGCGGGAGAGGTATCCCGCCATATGGGGCTGCCCGACTGCGCGGCCATGCGCGGGGAGTTTCTGCGCCGCGGCATCGCGGGGGAGAACACCCGCTGGGTGATCACGCACTTTTCCCACAACGGCGCGCCCCTGTCGGAGAACCTCCGCCGCGCGGAGGAGGAATATTCCGTGGAGGCGGCCCGAGACGGCTTCTCCGTCGAGATTTGAGGGGGAAATTGCAAAGGAAGACCCTGCCGAGATTTGAGGGGGAATTGCAAGGGACGCTCCGCCAAAATTTAAGGGGCGGTTGCGGAGGAAAAAGGCGACTTTTTCGACTTTCGGACGGGCGTCGCCTTGGAAAAGGGCGTATCGGTTGCGGCGCTTTTCGGATGCCGAAAAAATTTTTCCCTTTTTTTCGGGAAAGTATTGACAAATATAAAATTGTGTGCTATTCTTGTATTAAAGGAATAGTACAGAAAAGGGCGCAGTCTGCCCTTTTTTGAAAGAATGCTTGTTCTATTCAGATAATACAAAAAGGAGGCGGCCGAAGTGGAATTCAAGAGCAATCAGACGATAGCCTCTCAAATAGCCGATTTCGTCAAGAGAGAGATATTCAGCGGCCGCTACGAGCCGGGACAGAAGGTGCCGCCGATACGCGAGTTTGCGGCGTTCTGCTGCGTGAATCCGAACACGGTGGTGAAGGTGTACGCGCAGCTGGAAGCGGAGCGGCTCATCTACACGGACAGCACGCTGGGGAAGTTCGTCAACCCCGACAGGGCGGCGATCGCCGCGGAGCGGGAGAAGTACCTCATGCGTCGGACGGCGGAATTTCGGGCGGAATTGGAGCGTTGCGGCGTCGGCAGGGACGAGTTCATGAGTCTGGCGGCCGGCGCGTGGAGCGAAAAAGGGAGCGTGGAGAAAAAATGAGTGAGAGAGACGGAGAAGGGACGGAAAAGAAAGAGTTGTTCGGATGTGCGGACGTGGTAAAATGGTTCGGGCGCAAGCTCGTGCTGGACGGCGCGCGCTTTCTCGTGCCGTACGGGGGAGTGGCGGGGATCTTCGGATTGAACGGTTCGGGAAAGACGACGCTCTTGAGGATTTTGGCGGGGCTGGACAGGGATTTCGAGGGGGAGCTGTCCAAGACGGACTTCGAGGACGTGGCGTACATGGCGACGGAGGGCGGGTTTCCCTTCGGAATGTCCGTCAGGGACGCGGTGAACTTTTACGCGGCCTTTCTGCCGCGGCTGGACGCGGACGCGATCTTCCGCGACGCGCGCGAGGCGGGCATACGTCCCAGACAGTCCGTGATCGGAATGTCGTCGGGCATGAAGCAGTACCTGAAATTCCTCTTGACGGCGTACAGCGGCGCGCGGGTGTGCCTGTTCGACGAGCCGCTGTCCAATCTGGACGTGAACCTTCGCTCGAAGATCGTGGAGACGCTCATCATGCAGTGCGGCGGGGAGCGGCTGTTCATTGTCACCACCCATGAAATCAAGGAAGTGGAGACGCTCATCGACGGATTCTTCATTCTGAAAGACGGTCGCCTCTCCCCCTATTATTCCAGCGAAAAGGTGCGAGAGACCACGGGAAACAGCGTGGCGGAGTTTTACAGGAGGAAAGTCAATGAGTAAGGACGTATTTTTGTATGAATTGAAAGCCTACATAAAATTCCCCGTCGTCCTTTTGGGGATCTGGCTCCTCACGGCGATCGGGTGCGGGATAGCGGTTCCCGTTTCGGGCGACGCGGGCGCGGAAGAGGCTTATGGAATCGTCGACGGTATGGCACAATTAATTTTATATGCGCTGTTTTTATTCCTTTTCTTTTTCTCCGTATACCGCACTGCCGCCTACGACCGCCTGTATGCAAAGGTCAACCGCGATTCGATGGGCGTTCTGGGCGCGCGCATGCTCTGCAACCTCATCTGCATGGGCGGAGTGACGCTCGCGTTCCTGCTCGGCGGGACGATTGTCGACGTATTGTTCAAAGCGAGCCATTCCCTCTATTATACGACAATAGATAAAAGAAATATTTTATTTTCTCTGTACGGGCGCAACCCGCTGTATTTCCTCTTTTTCCTCTCCACTTCGGCCTCCTCTCTGATCGTCTTTGCCTGCGGAGCGGTAGTTTTTGAATGTGTGCGGGCGGCGAAGGATTCCTTGGCAAAAGTGGTCGTCGGGATTATCTGTACCCTGATAATGGTGCTTCTCGTCTTTTTTGCCATAGAAGCGATCAACATCTTCCGTCTCTCTCCGACCCTCGGCATGAATGACTTTTTCAATTACCCCATTCCCAGAAATCTGAGCTGGGGGAGCTGGGACGGTCCCGTTTATTATATAGCGTGGGACATCTTCAATCTTCCCGAATTGATTTTTGCCGCCGCGTTCATAGCGGCAGCGTTCGTCGCGAATATCGTTTGCAGAAGGAGGGAACATAAATGAACGAATGGAACAGAGAAAGAAGAAAGCTCGTCATCGGCTTTTGCGTCGTCTGTTTTTTGTTTGCGCTCATCATTGTCGTGGCGTCTTTGTCGAGAAAATACCCCAAAAACGAAATGACGGGGTATTATACGGCGGGGATTCAGGAAATGACCTTCGGAGAGCCCGTATCCTTTTCCGAGCTCTGTCCCGAATTTGCGGATTTTGAAAAGACCCACTATGCGGGAAAATATACCGAAAGAGAACAACTGTGCAAAGAGCTTTGGGAGGGGGACGATGATTTTTCGAGCGTATTTTCCTATTATACTCCCTTATTTATCGACGAAACGGGAAAGCTGCATGCGCGGGAGACGGGCTGTTTCACTTTCAGACTTTGCCTCAGCGAACCCTCGGATGACGGCCGCGGCAAGGAATATACTTTTCAGACAGACATCGCGGTCACGGACAAAAATTACGACGATTATATCCCTTGGACGAACGATTTGAATACGTGGGATCCGTACGGAAAATATATCCTCGCGGAGGACGTCGCTCTGACCGAAAAGTTGAGCGAAGAGATTTATCGGAGAAGATTCAGCGGAATTCTCGTCAATCCCGACGGCCATACGATTACGTCGAATTATCAAAGCTCCCTGTTTCAAGAAAATCAAGGGATTATCGACGGGATAAAAGTGAACGGCGACAAGAGCGCGGACGAATTTTCGGCCTTTGCGATGATAAATAACGGAATTATCCGAAATTGTACTTTTGAAGGAACCGCTCGGGCGATAATGGTAAACGACTCCAATGTGCGCGTCCTTTCCTCCGAAAAAGGTTTTTGTTACGGAAATACGGTGAAGTGCACGCTGTATACGGACTGCAATGACGCCTGCGTATTTTATTTCCGAGACGAAGGCCGAGGCTGGGATAACGACGTTTACATCGACTGCTACTGGGATATAGATACCATAAACTGTGCGGGGCGGAACCTCGTCGTCAATCCCTTTGACGAGGCAGACGACCAAAACGGGAAGAACGGAAACGATCTCTATTCGCTGTCGGGCGAATGGATCGACGACGCCGAACGGATGAAAATAGAGGTGGGGGAAAAGGGAGTGGCGGTGTATCTTCCCAAGGGCGGACAGATCGACCTCCAATCGTATTCCGAACAGATTTTGGGGAATCAGAATTATTTGAAGGTGTCCTATTGGCTGTTGAACGGCGAACGCATGGACACGCTGACGGATTACAGAGTAGAGACGCCCGTATCTTTGACGCCCGTGATCAAATACAGAAAGACGGAGTTTTTTTACGAAACCCGAACCGACAGGGAGGGAAATGAGTTCGACGTCGTCACGGGATTTAATTGTGCGGACGAGGAAATCATTCTGCCCGATACCGCGGACGGATTTTCCTCGGAGATTTTCGATACGCTCCTGACGGACGAATATCAGGTGATTCCCAAAAAACTTCGTTTTCCCCGCGAAGCCAGGGCGTTGGATTCCGGAATTCTGACTTCGAACGGAATAAAGGCGCTCCACGCCGTCGAGCGGGTAGAGGTGGAAACGGGAAATCCCAGCTTGTTCCTTCTCGAAGACAACTTATATACGGCGGACGGAAAAAAACTGCTCGCGCATTTCGGCCAAGAGGACGAGACGGAATTTACCGCCCGCGCTTCCGTCGAGGAAATCGGATACAATGCCTTCGCGCCCGATAACGGGATAGAAATTTTCCACGTGGAAAACGTTTCGAGGTTCAGCTCCGCCGCCTTTGTCGGCTGTAAGTCGCTCAGCGAAATTTATTTCGGACGCTCCGTCTTAAATTCCTCGAACCAATACTCTGCTTCCCTCGTCTATACGCTTCTTCTCGGAGCGCCGAATGTCCGTCGGGTGGAAATCGACGGGGCGAACCCCGATTGTTACGTGAAGGATTCTGCGGTCATCGACCGCCGCACGGCGTCGCTGATTTACTATCCGCGGTCCGTCGTAGGCACGGTGACTCTTCCCGAAGGGATCAAGCGCATAGAAAACACCTGTATGCAGTATTGCTCCATGGAAAAGCTCGTGCTGCCCGACTCCCTCCTCGAATTCGAGGAAAATGCCGTCATTCATTGTCCAAAGCTGCGGGAAATCGTTTTCGGAGCGTGCCGCGTGACGATTGTGGCCGAGCCCGACGACAGAGCGCCCGAAGATTTCCCCGCCCTCGAAAGCGTCGTGTTCGACGGAACGGAGCACCTTTCCTGTACCGAAATCGCCTTTACGGGTGCAAATCTGAAATGTATCTCCCTGCCCGCGGCTCTGCAATCCGGGGAGCCGTTCTTCGACTGCGCACTGTATCAGACGGAGGAGGGCTGCGCCTTCGAGGCGAGGGAGGGCGTCCTCTATCTCGGCAGAGAGCTCGTGTCCTATCCCGTCCGCAAGGCGAATTTGTCCTTTGAGGTGCTGAGCGGAGTCGAGACCATCGGTAAAAAGGCGTTTTACCGCTGCGAAAATCTGACGAAAATCGTCCTGCCTGACGGCTTGAACAGCATAGGCGAAAGCGCTTTTGCGGAATGTGACGCTCTGACGAGCGTCGAAATCGGAACCGATTTGTCGGAGATCGCCTCCCATGCCTTTGCGGACTGCGGCAATCTGAAAAGCGTGACGATCGCGCCGACGGAAACGGGAATCGCGCTCGGCGAATATGCTTTTTCCGGCTGTAAAAATCTCATTCGGCTGGAACAGGAAAATTACTTCGTCTCGCTCGGCGACAGTGCTTTTTCGGGAACGGGATTTACGGACTTTACGATAGGCTCGAACGTGAAGGAAATGGGCGCTTACTGTTTTTCGGGGTCTGCCGTCAGAACCGTGACGATAGAGAGCGAAGCGATTACTTCTCTCCCCTACGGCTGTTTTTTGAACAGCGCGCTCGAACGCATAGACCTCGGTTTGGTCACGGAAATAGACGATTCCGTATTTTCGGGCTGCGGAAAATTGACCGATATAGATTTTACCTTTATTCAAAGTATCGGAGCCTCCTCGTTCAGCGGCACGGCCGTCGAAAAGGTGGAAAACGAATATCTGACTTCCGTCCCCGCAAATGCGTTTAAGGATTGTCCGAATCTGACGGAAGCAAAGCTGTTTAATGTCGATACGGTCGAGTGGTATGCTTTTGATGGCTGTGAAAATCTTTCTTTGTTCGTCAGTCAGCCACTCGTTTCGGTGGGAGTGTACGGATTTGCCGAGTGCAATCTTTCTTCCGTTTCGTTTTCCTCCGCGCAGAACGTTTTGGTGGGGAACTGCGGATTTTACGGAAACACTTCCCTTACGGAGTTACATTTTTCTGCCGGGGCGGATATAAGGTACCGCGCCTTTTCGCATTGTGAAAAGCTGCATTCCGTAAAGGTGCAGGGCGGTGCTAAAATCGGGGAAGCCGCCTTTGACAATTGTCTCGAATTTGAAAATTTGGAAATCTCCGGCGGGGCGACGATAGAGACGGGGGCATTTTCGAGCCCGTATTTCGATTTGGCGGCGCCGAAAGCGTTGACGATTTCAGGCGGCGCGGAAATCGCGGAAGGGGCGTTCGAGAACGGCACGGGGCTCGAAACGCTGAAAATCTACGGGGATGCGAACATCGGTTTCGAGGCGTTCAAAAATTATTCCACGCTCAGAGAAGTAGAGATAGAAGGAAGCGTGAAAATGGGAGAAGGTGCCTTTTCGAGATGTCCCGAACTGAAAACCGTGAAATTTTCGGGCGATACCGTAATTTTGGCGGACTATGCTTTTGAAAGTTGTCCGTCCTTGGAAAAAGTGGAAATTTCCGCTTCCGAGGGCCGCATTTCCTTTACCGCTTTTTCGGGGCCGACACAGACGATCGAGGTGTATCTCAATTCGGGAAAGGATTACGAATGGGAAGGGAGAGTCGCCGAAAATATCGTGTTATATGTTCCCAAGGAGTTGATGGAATATATTCTCGAATGGTGGCAGGTAGACGAGGAACAGGTCGTCGAGTACGATTTTGCCGCCGTATAATATCGCTTATCCGTTGAGAGGGTATGAGTTTATATAAAGGGAACGGCTTTGTTCTTGCGGACAAAGCCGTTTCTTTTTTCGCCGCAGTCTTTGTCCTCCGTCCCGATAATATCTTCGCGCCGTTTCTTTTTTTCGAGCGAGGCATATTCTTCCCGAAAAACGCCCATTCTGTATCTATGGAGAAAAAATTCAGGCTGTTGAAGGCGGAAGAAATCGAAATCAAAATCAAACAAGCGACGGAAAAGGGCGTGGTGGCGCTCGTCTATAAGACCTCGCGGGTAGATATGGACATACTCGACGAAACGGTGGGCGCGGAAAATTGGGCGGACGACTACAAAGAGATCCACGGCAATCTCTATTGCGGGATCGGGATACGTTCCGCTCCGAACGAACCGTTCGTGTGGAAATGGGACTGCGGCGTGGAAAGCCGCGAGGACGCGGGAAACGAAAAGAAGGGGGAGGCCTCCGACGCGTTCAAACGCGCGGGCGTAAAATGGGGAATCGGGCGGGAGCTGTATACCGCTCCATTCATTTTTTTGAACGTACCTACGCAGAAGAACGGAACGGGGTATCGCCCCGCAAATCCGTATGCGAAATACGACGTCGCGGAAGTGGAATACGATAACGCCCGGAGAATCCGTCGCCTCGTCGTCGTGGACGAACGGGGAAAGACGGTATTTTCCTATCCGCGTGAGACAGGGAAGGGCCGAACGGAGGATAAGGGCTGTATCGGCTGTTCGTTGAAGTCGGAAGATTGGGAAAAAATCGGGTATACGGAAGAACAGCTCGAAGAAGTGGTCGTCAAGATGACGGGCAAAAAAATATCGGAGCTGGACGAGCGGGAATGTGACCGTTTAAGGGACTGGATAGACAAGGTATACGAGAAGCGGCTCTCGGAGCAAAGGCCGTCGCCCGCAAAAAAGAGCGTAACGCGGAAGTCAAAGCAGGGAAGTTAAAGAAAATTTTATGAAATAACCCGTCGGACGATTGTTTCGGCGGGATTTTTGTTGTATAATATAGACGGCTTGCATTTTTCCGCGGCATTTCTGCGGAAAAGCAAAGAGCATGAAAAAAGGAGGCAGAGGATTGAACAGGAAGATTTACGAAGAATTTGCGGCAGGAGTGGACTGCGGATATTCTTATAGATTTGCGAAGAAGATGGAAGAAAATGCGAGCAATCCGAAGCTGGGATACCGCACGGCCTGTTCGGACGCAGAGCTTTCCACGGCCGAACTCATAGCGGAAGAGATGCGGAAAATCGGATTGACGAACGTGACGAAGGACAGGATTTCCGTGGACGGCTGGGAGTTCACGCGGGCGGACATGCGGTTTACGGACGGGCGGGGAGAAGAACACCTCTTTACGCTCGGCGCCTATCAGACGAATTTCGATACCGAGGGCGAACGGGAGTTTTCCGTCGTCTATGTCGGGAAGGGCCGCGCAAAGGACTATGAGGGCAAAGACGTCACGGATAAGCTCGTCCTCGCGGACATCGATCAGCGCAACGAATGGTGGATCAGCTATCCCGTCTATCAGGCGTACTTAAAGGGCGCGGCGGCGTTTATCGCAATCCAGAGCGGCGGTTACGGAGAAATCAGCGACATAGCGCTCAACGCGCAGGACATCGGCGGCCCCGATTACGCGCCCGCGTTCTCCATTTCCCGCCGCGACGCGGAACTGCTCAAATGGGAGATCGCGCAGAACGGCGAAGCCCGCGTCGTATTCGACGCGAAATCCGAAGTTTGGAGAAACGGGACGACCTATAACGTCTGGGGCGAAATCGAAGGCGAAGACAAGGATTCTGCGGTGCTCCTTTCCGCGCATTTCGATTCCTATTTTTCGGGCTTTCAGGACGATAATTCCGCGATAGCGATGATGCTCTCCATCGCCCGCACGCTGAAAAAGACGGGCTATCGCCCTAAACATACCCTGCGTTTTTGCGCTTTTGCGGCGGAGGAATGGGGCGTGGTCAATTCCAAATACGATTGGTCGAGCGGAGCCTATGCGCAGCTTTTCCGCGCTCGGCCCGAATGGCGGGGCACGACTCGCGCCGCTTTGAATTTTGAGCTTCCCGCCTGTCGCTACGGGGAATACGACGCCGTTCACTGCGTCTACGAGTACAATCGTTTCTTTCGCGAGAGCGTGAAGGGATTTCCGCTCGAAGGAGACGTGTTTCCCGAGGGCGTGCGCGTGTTTTCCCCCGTGGAGACTTGGTCGGACGATTTTACTTTGGCCGTTTCGGGAATTCCGTCCTCCGTCAACGATTTTTCCGATTCGGAGTTTATGACCACCACGTATCATTCTCAGTTCGACAACGATGAAAATTATGACGAGGACGTATATCGTTTTCATCACGTCCTGTACGGCTGTCTCGCCGTCGCGCTGGATGCTCGGACGCTGCCCCCGCTCGATTTTTCCGCGCGGTTCAAGGCCTTGAAGGAATCCCTAAGGAAGGGCGAGGCGGACGATTTGCGGGAGCTGTTTGCAAAAGCCGAGGAGGTCGGGACGGGAATTTACGAAAAAATTCAAAATCTCGGCGAAGGGGAGTGCGCAAAAGCAAACGGATTATCCTCAGAACTTCTGGAAATTTTCCGCCTGTGCGAGGATTCGTTCGTGCGGTTGAATTGGGACGACGAAGTAAAATTCCCCCATGAGATTTTTAAGGAGAATATCCGCCGTTTACAGCGCGCGTCGGAATTGTTCGGGGAGGGAAAGGCTTCCCGCGCCCTGTCGGAGCTCTATGCGATAGACAATAACCGATACGCTTTCGGATTTGAAAAGGCGGTATTTACTTATTTCACGCAGTACGTTCTTGAACAGCCCCCCGCGCGGCTGCAATGGGGCGCGGGACGGGTAATCTGCCACGAGAGCCTGTTCGAGCTCATAGACGGCGCACTCGCCGCCTATAGGCGCGGGAAGACGGACTTTTCGGGAGAAGCGCGGGAATGTCTCGCCGTATCCGCACGATTGGAGGAACGGCTTCGCTCGGTGTTAGAGGAAGAGGAGCTCGCCGCGGAAAAAATTTTGATTCGGCTTAGAGCATTGTCAAAAAAGCTCGGCGCATAGGAAAAAACTCTTGACGCAGAGCGCTTTTTCTGTTACAATAGAGAAAATCATGTCGGAGGGAAAGGAGTGTATACGATTTCTTGCTGAAATTTCATACGGGGCGGGATTTACCGCGGAGCGGAGCGCTTCGGGGCGGGGTTCTGCCGTAAAAGCAAGAAAGCGAATACAGTTTGTCCTTGAAATCCGCCTTTGGACGGAATATGAAAGACCGCAGGAAAGATTCTCTTTCTTGCGGCTTTATTTTTGACCGAAGGAGGATTCATGAACATTCAAATTAAAAATCTGACGTTTTCTTATCCCGGGAGCGGGGAAAACGTCTTTGAAAACGTATCTTTTTCACTGGATACCCGCTGGAAAACGGGGCTTATCGGCAGGAACGGGCGGGGAAAAACCACTCTGCTCAAACTGTTGAACGGCGAATTCGAGGGCGAATATTCGGGGACGATTTCCCGTCCTTCGGAAGTAGATTATTTCCCTTGTCCCCTGCCCGACGGCGAGACGTTGACGATGGATGCCCTGTCGGCATTGAGCGTCGCGGAAGAATGGCGGATCGCCAAAGAGTTGTCCCTGTTGGGCGTTTCCGATGCGGCGCTGTATCGGCCGTTTTCCTGCCTTTCGGGCGGAGAACAGACCAAGGCGCTGTTGGCGGCGATGTTTTTGCGGGAGGGGAATTTCCTTCTGATAGACGAGCCGACCAATCATCTCGATCTGCCGTCTAAAATTTGCGTGGCGGAGTATCTTCGGAAGAAGGAGAGCTTTTTGCTGGTCTCCCACGACAGAGATCTGTTGGATTCCTGTGCGGATCATATCCTGTCCCTGAATCGGACGGACATCGAAGTTCAGGTGGGAAATTTTTCTTCTTGGTATGAGAATACCCGCCGCACGGAAGCGTTCGAAAGGAGTCGCGACGAGAGGCTGAAAAAGGAGATCAGGAGATTGAAAGATTCCGCCCACCGAACGGCGGAGTGGTCGAACAAAACGGAAGCGGGAAAATACAACACCCGAAATTCGGGGCTGCGGGTGGATCGCGGCTATGTCGGGCATCAGGCGGCCAAGATGATGAAAACTTCCAAGGTCATCGAGACCCATAAAGAGCGCGCGATAGAGGAAAAGTCCGCGCTCCTGAAAAATGCGGAGGAGGCGGAAAGTCTGAAAATCCGCCCGCTCGAATTTTTTTCGGAACGTTTGCTCGAAATCAAAGATCTGACCGTCCGCTACGGGTCGGCCGAGGCGTGCAAAGGTGTCTCTTTTTCCGTCTTTCAGGGGGACAGAATTGCGTTGAACGGGAAAAACGGCTGCGGAAAATCCTCGGTTTTTCGGGCGATTTTAGGCCTTGCGGAATATTCGGGGACGATTCTCCTGTCCCCGCGGCTAAAAATTTCTTATGTCCCGCAAAATACGGATTCCCTTTCGGGTTCGCTCGGCGAATACGCCCGTCAATATGGAATAGAGGAAAGCCTGTTTAAGGCCGTTCTGGATAAACTGGGTTTCCGAAAAAAGGATTTCTCCGCCGATTTGTCGGCCATGAGCGCGGGCCAGAAAAAGAAAGCGGCACTCGCTCGAAGCCTTTGCGAAAGCGCGCACCTGTATATTTGGGACGAACCGCTCAATTATATCGACATCATTTCCCGCGCGCAGATAGAGGAGCTCATTCTCGCCTTTCGTCCTTCTCTGCTCTTTGTGGAACACGATTCCGCGTTTCTTCGTAACATCGCCACGAAAATCGTGCGAATTTAACGGCCTCCGAGCAATTTTAGGAAAATCGTTTTTACGTCGGAAATCGAAGCTAATCTCTACGGACAGTAGAATTTTTCCCGTTTTTTTCGGATATAATTTCTGCCATAGATAAATTTTTATGATAACCCATTTTTTTATTTTTATAAATGTAATATTGCAAAGTGACAAAATTTCAAAAGACTCATAAAATCATTGACAAAATCAATAAAATAGGTTAAGATAACTATACTGACAGTAGAAAGGCGAAAAATTCGACTCTACTCAGAGTAGAATTTGTTTTTTTAATCTACCCGACGGTAATTTAAGAAGGAAGGGCCGAGGATTTGAAACGATGCGGAAAATGCTCAGAGATGTATTTTCGGATTTTTACGAAAGAAAGAAAAAAGGACAAAATTGATTGTTTTCGGTGAAATTCCTTCTGTTTTTTCAAAAAACGGCGCTTTTTATTTCCGATGGGCGACAGGACGGAACGAAAACTTGCGGAGACAGAAGATGAATTTTTCGGCTATATCGTACGGAAAGGAAGGATAGATAAAGGTGAATTCGGGTAGAATGGAGGAAAATGTAAGTAGAGAGGGAAAGAAGCTGAGTAGGTTGAAATTTTGTCCGAAAGGGGATAAAATAATATCAAAGCCGAAAAAACAAGAAGCATTGAGAATCTGGTCGATGCAAAAAATTACATCAAAAAAGTAAGGAGAACGGCATTATGAATGAAATGTTAATGAATACAGTGGAAGAAGCGGAAAGCGGTTTGAGAAAGCCCGGACGGTCGGGGTGGAACGAAGCGGATTCCTATATTTATACGATAGCAAAGACGGAAGAGGGAAAATCCGCAAAGGGAAAGGCCGCTTCGGTTGCAAAAGAGGAGCGGAAAATCGTCCCGCTGTTTTTTGCGACGGACGACAACTATCTGCCCTTTCTTGCCGTGACAATAGAATCGTTGAAGGAAAATGCTTCAAAGGATTTTCTCTATAAAATCCATGTTCTTCATTCGGGCGTCAGACAAGATTATGCCGAAAGGATTCTGCGCCTTGCGGAGGACGGTTTCGACATTTCTTTCGTGGACGTCACGGAACGCTTGAAGGAAATTTCTTCTCTCCTTCATATGCGGGATTACTATACCTGTACCACCTATTTCCGCATTTTTATCGCGGGAATGTTCCCGCAGTACGACAAGGCGCTGTATCTCGACTGCGATACGGTCATTCTCGGAGACATCAGCGCTCTGTATGCTTACGATTTGGGAAGCAATCTGATCGGCGGCGCTCCCTGCGAGGGCGTGAACAGCTTCGAAATCTATAAAAGGTACGTCTCCGAAGTGGACGGACTCGACCCGAGCATGTTTTTCAACGCGGGCGTGATTTTAATGAATCTCAAAAGTTTCCGCGAGGAAAATTTCTACGAGAAATTCGCGGATCTTTTGAAAAAGTATAAATTTACCGTCATTCAGGATGAGGACTATCTCAATGTTCTCTGTCAGGACAGAGTGCTCCGCCTGCCGCGCGCTTGGAACAAATTCCCCGTGTCGAAGGATAAACTTTCGAGGGAAGAACTCCGTATCGTGCATTACGGCATGACTTGGAAACCTTGGCACTATCCCGATATTCCCTATCAGGAATACTTCTGGGAATACGCGAAGCGGACGGAATTTTACGGGATCATCAGGGATATTTACGATCGATTTTCCTTTGCGGACAGACAGAAGGACGTCGAGTGCGAAGCGGGTTTGAAGGCCCTTGCGATGAGCGAGATCGAGCGCCCGGACGGATATTTCAAGACTTACGGAAAAATGTTCGGCAACGTAAAATAAGCGGCGGGAAAGGACAGAACTTTGCGGCCGCGGCCGATTTTTGGTCGGCCGATTCTTTCGGCCGCCGCATAATTTAACGAAGTAAAAGGGAATAGCCATGGATTTAACAAACGTATCTCCCGGCAGGCGGGAAGTATTGGAGCGGATTGCTCTTTTCGAGCGGCAGAGGAGGTTTGACGAGGACGTAGAGAACGATCCGCCCACCGTCACGCTCTTGCCCGATAAAGTGGATTATCTTACCAAAAAGCCGAAAAATAAACTGCTCCGCCTCATTGCGAACGCGGTGGGGGACAGATATTTTTCAAAGCTCGTCAAAAAGGGAATCATCGTGACGGAAGCCGTCGAGGGGAGGGAACACCTTTCCGCCCTCGGCGGCGGTGCCGTAATTACCTGCAATCATTTTTCCGCCTACGATAATTATATTCTCTTCAATGCGATTCGGAATGATCTGCCCAAGAAAAAGCTGTATAAGGTAATTCGGGAGGGGAATTTTACCTCGTTCCCGGGCCTGTACGGATTTTTGTTCCGTCACTGCGACACGCTTCCTTTATCCGGTCATCCCCGCACGATGATCAATTTTCTCTCCGCGGCAAATACGCTGTTGAAGCGCGGGGAATCCATTCTCATTTATCCCGAACAGGGCATGTGGTGGAATTACAGAAAACCCCGTCCCTTGAAGATCGGGGCGTTCAAAATGGCTTTCCGCGCGAACGTACCCGTCGTGCCTATGTTCATTACGATGCGGGATTCGGAAAAGCTCGACGGGGACGGCTATCCCCTGCAAATTTATTCCCTGCATATCATGGAGCCGATTTACCCCGATAAAACGCTCTCCGAAAAAGAGAGCACCGAGCGCATGAAAGAGAAAAATTACGCGCTCTGCAAAGCGAAGTACGAGGAAGTATACAAAATCCCGCTCGACTACGGCGAAGGGGAGGCGGAGGGAAAATGATTTTATACCTTTCGATCATCTTTGTAAGCATGGCCTTATTGACGGTGGCGGATCTGATTTTTGCGGCGCCGCATTTCGGCTTCGGATTCTGGTTCGCGCTTGGCGGAGTATCCTTAAACGTCGTTCTGGCAATCGCCGTAGACGGATTGTTTGCGTTTCTCATTCGCCGCATGCCCGCGAAATGGTTTTCGCACGATAAAAAGATTTTTCAGGTTTCCGCGAGGGAAAAGAAGTTTTACGAGACTTTGAAAATCCGGAAATGGAAGGATAAAATCCCCGAACTCGGACAATTTACCGCTTTCCGGAAAAATAAAATCGCGGATCCCAAAAACAATGAATATCTGACACGCTACATGTTGGAAGCGTGTTACGGGGAAGTTATTCACTTCGTCTGTATATTCGTCGGCTTTTTTATCATTTTCTGTATGCCGCTCAAATATTGGCTGTGTTTCGGCCTTCCCGTCGCAATCGTGAACGCGCTTTTGAATCTTCCGTCCGTCTTTATTTTGAGATATAATTTTTATAAGCTCAAAATTTTGTTCCGCCATAACGAGAAACAGGAAATTCTTCGGTCTCAGAAGGAAAATGCTTCCGTTTTTAGCGCGGAAGCGGACGAAAAAAGCGTTTCGGAAAAATCGGGTTTTTGACTTGACAGAATAAAAAACTCGTGGTATAATGTTCCGTGTGCCGAAAAGGCGATGAAAACGGAAAATTTCGCTTAAAGAGAGCGTTTGCAACCGCCGATTCGGTTGACCGACGAAAATCGTCGGGAATATATCATCGGCGGTTTTTTTATGCGGAAGCAAACAGACTGAAAATATTCGGTAGCAGACAAAGTCGGAAGTCTTGACGGACATTTTCGGACGAATTTATGACAGGAGGTCATGGTGATCATGAAAGCGGACGTGGTAATCGTGGGGGCAGGCCCCGCGGGAATTTTTACGGCGATCGAAATGCTGAGAAAGGACAGCAAGAAAAAGATCGTCATTGTGGAAAAGGGAAAATCGGTGGAAAATCGGCATTGTCCCAAGGTAAAGACGCAGAAATGCATGAACTGCAAACCCTATTGCCATATCACGACGGGCTTTTCGGGCGCGGGGGCATTTTCGGACGGAAAACTTTCTTTAAGCTGCGAAGTGGGCGGCGATCTGCCGCAGCTCATCGGCGAAGAACTCGCGCAGGAGACGATCGATTATACGGATAAAATTTATCTCGAATTCGGCGCGGACGAACACATCGAAGGTCTGAACGCGGGCGAAGAAGTCAAGGAAATCCGCAAGCGCGCCATTCAGGCGGGACTCAAATTGGTGGATTGCCCGATTCGTCACATGGGTACGGAAAAGGCGCAGAGTATCTACCTTTCCATTGAAAAATATCTTCTCGGTCGCGGCGTGGAAATTTTCTTCGATTACGAATGCAATTCTCTGATTATCGAAGACGGAGTATGTAAGGGCGTTTCCGTCGCCAAGGCGGACGGCAGCAAGAGCCTGGAAATTTTCGCTTCCGATACCGTGGTTGCGACGGGCCGCCGCGGAGCGGATTGGCTGGAAAAGCTGTGCGAAAAATACGGCGTGGAGCACGTTCCGAGCACCGTCGACATCGGCGTTCGGGTGGAAGTGAGAAACGAGGTCATGGAGACGGTCAATAAAGTATTGTACGAATCCAAACTCATCGGTTATCCCAAGCCTTTCAAAAATAAAGTCCGCACTTTCTGCCAGAACCCCGGCGGATTTGTTTCTCAGGAAAATTACGACAACAATCTCGCGGTGGTCAACGGCCACAGCTACAAGGAACTGAAAACGAACAATACCAACGTTTCCATTCTCTGTTCGCATAACTTTTCCTACCCCTTCAATCAGCCGATTGCTTACGCGCAGAAGATAGGGGAGCTCACGAATATGCTGGGCGCGGGGCATATCCTCGTCCAGCGGTTCGGCGATATTCTCGACGGCAAGCGCACGTGGGATAAGGAACTGACCCGCTCGAATATCCGTCCCACCTTAAAGGACGCGGTGGCGGGAGACATTACGGCGGCCATGCCGTATCGCACGATGATCAATATCATCAATTTCATTCAGTCGGTGGATTACGTCGTTCCCGGGTTCGCCTCTACGGAGACGCTGCTCTATTCCCCGGAACTGAAATTTTACAGCAACAGAATCAAAATGGACACCGATTTCAACACGAATATTCCCGGGCTCCATTGTCTGGGCGATTCCAGCGGCTGGACGCGCGGACTCATGATGGCGTCGGTCATGGGCGTTCTGATGGGCAGAAAATTGGCTTGAAACGAAAAAGAGAAACGGGGAGCGGATAAAATATCCGCTCCCCGTTTTATCCGCCGTTTTTTCGCGAGGATTCTCTCGGCCTTTTTCGTGAGTTTGTCTTGTGTTTTTCGATAAATCCGCCCGCAATATTTTTCGGGACTTCCCGCATACTTTCCCCCGCCATTTTTTGATTTTTGCCGCCTTTCCGAAGCACGCCGCCGTTCTCTCGCGTTTCGAAATTCGGAAAATTTTTGAAAATAAAAAAATTTCGCGGTTTTTCGCCCGAAAAAAAAGGAATTGAGCCCTCCGCGTCGAATATATATATAAATCGGGTCGTAAAAAGCCCACTTAAACGGATTTGGGGAGGAAATACGATGACGGGAACGCCGATATCGGTCAAGGAAAAGACGTTTGAAACGGAAGCGCGGTTTCTTTCGCCGTATGCGAAAAAATCGTGCGAGACGAAAGGTCGGGCGCGCGCGGAAGCGCCTTGCGAATTCCGCACGGATTTTCAGCGCGATCGCGATCGGATCATTTACAGCAATTCCTTTAAGCGCCTGAAAAATAAGACGCAGGTATTTTTCGCACCCGAGGGAGACCACTACATCACCCGCCTGACCCATACGCTGGACGTCGCGCAGATTTCCCGCTCCATCGCGCGGGCGCTCTCATTGAACGAGGATCTAGCGGAAGCCATCGCTCTCGGGCACGATTTGGGACATACCCCTTTCGGTCACGTGGGCGAAAGGGTGTTGGACAAGCTCTCGCCCACGGGTTTCGAGCACAATATTCAGTCTCTTCGAGTGGTGGACGTCATCGAAAAGGAGGGGCGGGGACTCAATCTTACCGAGGAAGTGCGGGACGGAATTTTGCAGCACAAGAGCACGGGGCATCCCGCCACGCTGGAAGGCGCGGCGGTCTCGCTGGCGGACAGGATCGCCTATATCAATCACGACATCGAGGACGCGATCCGGGCGGGGATTCTCAAAGATTCGGAATTGCCGCAAAGCGCCGTGGCGACGCTGGGACACGCCACGCGGGAGCGCATCAATACGGCGATTACGGACATTTACACGCAGTCTTTGGGACAGCCCTTTGTGCGCATGTCGGAAAAAGTGGCGGCGGCGACGAAAGAGCTTCGCGGTTTCATGTTTGAAAAGGTGTACGCGCTGACGAATAAATCCATGCAGGAGCGCGCGGAGCGCATGCTGACGGAGATGTTTGAATACTTCATGAAGCACACCGAGAGGCTGCCCGCGCAGTACGTGCGGCTGAGCGAGATTTCGTCGAAGGAGCAGATCATCTGCGACTATCTGTCGGGCATGACGGACAGATACGCCATAGACGTATTCGAGGATTTGTTTATTCCCGAGACCTTTTCCCTTGGAGGTGTCAAAGTATGAGCGGACGCGGGATGGACCCCCGCTTTATGCAGGAACTCAAACAAAAAAACAACATTGTGGAGGTTATCGGCAGCTATATCGCGCTGGACAGAAAGGGGGGCAACTATTGGGCTTGCTGTCCCTTTCATCACGAAAAGACCCCGTCTTTCGCCGTGAACGAATCGGAGCAGTTCTATCATTGTTTCGGCTGCGGCGTGTCGGGAGACGTGGTGCGTTTCGTGCAGGAAATCGAATCGACCGATTTTCCGGGTGCGGTGCGTATTCTCGCGGCGAGGGCGAAAATCCCCGTTCCCGAGAGCGACTTCGATTCGGAAAAAGCCGCGGCGCTCAAACGCAAGCGGGACACGCTCGTGAAAATTCTTCTCGATACCGCGCGTTTTTATCTCTCCAACCTCTACGGGGGCAGGGCGGAAGCGCATCTCGAATATATCTCGCGGCGCAAGCTGGCGCCGACGACGGTGAAAAAGTTCGGGCTGGGGGCTTCGCTCGATTTTTATTCCCTGCCCGAATATCTGACGGGAAAGGGGTATTCGCGCGCCGACCTTTTGGACAGCGGCGTGCTCACGGAGGCGAAGAACGGCAGACTCATCGATTCGCAGGGCGGGCGGCTCATTTTTCCCATCATCAATGCGTTCGACGAGGTCGTGGCTTTCGGGGGACGGCTTCTCGAAAAATCCGATTTCGCGAAATATAAAAACACCAAGGAAACGCTGGTATTCAATAAAAGCAAGACCTTATACAATATCAATCTGTTGAAGAAGCTCAAACGGACGAAGCCGATAAGCGAAGTGATCGTCGTCGAGGGATACATGGACACCATTTCCCTCTATCAGGCGGGCTTTGAAAACGTCGTCGCTTCCATGGGGACTTCTTTGACCAAGGATCAGGCGAGGCTCGTGAAGCGGTATTCGGAAAACGTGCTCATCAGCTACGACGGGGATTTCGCGGGGCAGAAAGCGGATTTGCGGGGGCTCGAAATCCTGAAAGACGAAAATCTGAACGTCCGCGTGGTGCCTCTGCCCGACGGGCTGGACCCCGACGACGTGGCAAAACAGGGCGCCGCCGCCTATCAGGCCTGTCTGGACGCGGCCATGCCCCTCATCGATTACAAACTGCACGCGCTCGAAGGAAAGTACGATTTGAAAAAATCGGAGGACAAGCGCAACTTTCTCGCGGAGGCCTTGAAGGTGGTCCGCACGGCGGAGAGCGAGAGCGAAAAAGAGGACCTTCTGAAAAAGCTCAGGGACAAGACGGAAATTTCCTATCAGTCGTTGGAGCGGGATCTGAACAATCTGCCCGTGGAGAAGCAGTTGGAAATCGCGGTTCCGCCGCCGTCGGAAGCGGGCACGGATAAGTACAAAAAAGCGGCGCGGTTTATACTTGCAGCAAAACTTTTTTCTGCGCCCTATGCGGAAAATTATACGTTGGACGGTATTGAATTTGAAGATAATGTGCATAAAATCATAGCGCGGTATATCGGTTCGTGCGAAAAAAACGCCGAAAAGGTGCGCCCGAGCGAGCTTTTCGAGATTTTGGACGAGGATTGTCCCGAATTCAACGAAATTTTAGACTTGAATTATGGAGACAAACTTTCGGGCGAGATTGCGGAGAGATTTTTTTCCGACAGCGTAAAGACGCTGGAACGGGAAAAGATCGGGGAAAAGATCCGAGAATATACGAAGCTGTTCTCGGAGGAACGGGACACCGAAAAGCGCAAAGAAATCGCGCGCAAAATCAATGAATATACAAAACTTCTCAAATAAATCGAAACAAAAGACAGCTTTCGCTCAATCAAACGGAGGATAAAGCAAAGTGGGTAATATATCCGAACAAAAACTCAATGAAATTCTTGCCGGGATCATCAACAATTACAAGATGAAGGGAAGCATTTCCACAAACGCCCTGTGCGACATTCTGGAAAAGTACGACACCAGCGCCAATCAGATAGATTATGTCTATAAGTCTATCGGAGAGGCGGGGATTCAGATCGTAGACGAGGACGAACGAGATAGGGAACTGTTTGAACAGGCCTTGTCCGACATCGGACTCGACGACCCCGTAAAGATGTACCTGAAAGACATCGGTCGGGTGCCGCTCCTTTCCGCGGACGAGGAGATCGAACTCGCCCAGCACATGCAGGACGGCAACGAAGCGGCGAAAAAGCGGCTCTCGGAAGCAAATCTCCGCCTCGTCGTCTCGATTGCGAAACGCTATGTGGGCAGGGGCATGCTCTTTCTCGACCTCATTCAGGAAGGGAATTTGGGGCTCATGAAGGCGGTGGAAAAATTCGATTATCAGAAGGGCTTCAAATTTTCCACCTACGCCACTTGGTGGATTCGCCAGTCCATCACCCGCGCGATTGCCGATCAGGCCCGCACGATTCGTATTCCCGTGCACATGGTGGAGACCATCAATAAGCTGACGCGGGTTTCGAGGCTCCTGTTGCAGGACTTGGGCCGCGAGCCTACGCCCCGCGAAATCGCGGAAAAAATGGGCGTCTCCGAGGAGCGCGTCTGCGAGATTCAGAAAATCGCGCAGGACCCCGTTTCCCTCGAAACGCCGATCGGCGAAGAGGAGGACAGCCACCTCGGCGATTTCATCGAGGACGAAAAGACGACCACGCCCAGCGATTCCGTCGCATTTACCATGCTGAAAGAACAGCTTCTGAGCGTTCTGGACACGCTGACTCCCCGCGAGGAAAAGGTGCTTCGGCTCCGTTACGGCATCGACGACGGAAAGCCCCGCACGCTCGAAGAGGTGGGCAAGGAATTTAACGTCACGAGGGAACGTATCCGCCAGATCGAAGCGAAGGCGCTTCGGAAGCTCCGTCACCCGTCGAGAAGCAAAAAGTTAAAGGATTTCCTCGAATAATGGGCTACGGCAGTCGGATAGACGTTCTGTGCTCGCTCCTGACGAAAACGAAGGTATTCGCGGACGTCGGCTGCGATCACGGCTACTGTTCGGAATACATGCTCGAAAACGGACTTTGCGAGCGGGCGATTCTCTCGGACATCAGCGCGGGCAGTCTCGATAAGGCAAAGAGACTGCTTTCGGGCTACATAGCTTCGGGGCGCGCGGAAGCGGTGCTCGGGGACGGCTTTTTCGGGGTCCCCGAAAGCGTAGACGAAGTTCTGATTGCGGGCATGGGTGGCAGTGAAATCGTCGGGATTCTTTCGGACGAAACCTTCGGATTCCTGCCCCGCACGTTCGTGTTTCAGCCCATGCACGACGCGGAGAAGCTGAGGCGCTATCTCGTTTCGGCGGGTGCGTGTCTCGAACGGGATTTCACCTTCCGCTGCGGACGGAAATTTTACGATGTGATCCGCGGGCGAAGGTTGCGAGAGGGCGAGCCGCCGCAAAGCTATACCGATTCGGAATACGAATTCGGCAGGGAAAATCTTTTCAAGCGCCCGAAAGATTTTCTCGAACGGACCGAAAAACAGCTGAAAAACGTCGAAAAATATCTTTCGGAAGAGAGATTACAGGACGGGAGCCGCAGGGCGCTGGAAGCGCGTTTAAGACGGCTGAAAGGGGTGTTGAACGATGAAATCGACTGAATTTTACGCCTTGGCGGAACAATTTGCGCCGAAAAGTCTGAGCGACGAATTCTGTCGCCGCTACGGCGCTTACGACAACAGCGGCCTGCTCCTTGACAGCGGAGAGGAGGCGGCGAAAATTCTGTTTTCTCTCGATTTGTCCCTCGCCGCGATAGAGCGCGCGAAACGGGAGGGCGCGGGAATTATCTGCACGCACCATCCCGCCGTATACGCGAAATTGGGCAGGCTGCTTTCTTCGGAGCCCGCTTCTTCGGGCGGCAAAGTCGCGGCGTGCCTGAAAGCGGGAATTTCCGTCGTGTCCATGCATTTGAACTTGGATGCCGCTCCTTGCGGGATAGACGAAAGTCTCATGGAAGGGATAATTCTTTCCGCAAATTCGGCGAAGGAGAAATCGGACGGCGGAGAAAACGGAAAAATTCCGTTCGGCGAAAAGGCCGCTTCGGAGTCGGAAGAACGGTTTCGGCAAGAGGGCGCGGGGCCCGAAAACGTCGGAATCATGCAGCCGCTCGACGGCGGCGGATACGGCAGGGCGTACGACGTCCCGCCCGTGACGGCGGAGGCGCTGGCCGCGGAAACGGAAAAGACGTTTTGCGCAAAGCACATCGCGGTTTACGGCAAGCGGAGGAAAATCAGGCGCGCCGCGTCCTTTTGCGGCGCGGGAGCGGACGAAGAGGCCGTGGAATTTGCCGTTCGGCAGGGGGCGGACGTCCTCGTTTCGTCCGATTTCAAGCACCATGTTCTGACGTTGGCGCTCGAATCGGGACTGTCCGTCATACAGCTGACGCACTATGCGTCGGAAAATTACGGATTTGAAAAATATTATCGCAAAATCCGTCGGCAGGCGGGGATTCCGTGTATCTTTCACACGGACGAAGAATTGCTTTGACGGGAGGAGAATAACATGGTTGAGTTACAGGCAATTTTGAAGTATCAGGAAATCGACAAAAAGCTGTACGCATTGGAACGCGAGCTCGCGGGATGCGAGGAGCGCAAGGAATATCTGAAAACGAAGAAATTCCTCGAAACGGCGGCGGATAAGCTGGACGCGTTCGACGCGAAGGCGGCGCAGCTGAAAAGCGCGGCGGTGGAACTGACGAAAAAATACCTCAAAACGGAAGATACTCTGAAAGATTTCGCACATCTCGACGAATTGGTGGCGGGCGGAGCGGATATTGCCTTTTACAAGAAGAGCGCGATGTCTATCGCCGATCAGCTGAAAAAAATCAAGGCGGATCTCGCGGCTTTAACGGCGAGCATCAATTCCACGCACGAAGAGTATCAGAAACTCAAAAAGCAGGTCATTGCGACGCAGAAGCAGTACAAGGAAGCGTACGAGAAATACAGCGCGGTGAAGGCGTCGAAAGAGGGGGATCGGAAGGCAATCGAAGCGGAGCTTACCGCCGCCACGGCGGGAATTTCCCCCGCGGTGATGGAGAAATACAAAATCAAGCGCAAGGAGCGGATTTTCCCCGTCGTGGGAAAATTGAAGGACAACCGCTGTCCCTTCTGCGGCATGGAACCGCCCCTCGCCGCGCGGAGCAAGCTGACGGGCGGAAACGTCATCGAATGCGACAACTGTCATCGCATCATTTACAGCGATTGAGCGGGAAGCAAGCGGCGTAAAGCCGTTTGCCGAACCGACGGGGAGCAGCCTTCAAACGAATTGCGAAGAGAGTTACAGGCGCCGGAAAAATTTCCGCGAAAATTTATTTTTTCCGCACTGCGGAGGAGAAAAGCGCATATAATGAAATGTGCAAAAAGTAATCGCGGAAATCAATTTGAAAGCAATCGAGGACAACGCCCGGACTCTGAAACGAATTTCGGGAACGAAATTATGCGCGGTTGTCAAGGCGGACGCTTACGGCCACGGCGCGGAGGCGGTGACGAACGTCCTTTCGGGCGTCGCGGACATGTTTGCCGTAGCTCTGACCGACGAGGGGATCTCTATCCGCACGGCGGCGTGCGGGAAAGAAATTCTCGTTCTGACGCCGCCGACGGACAAAGAGACGGCGCGGTGTATCGCGGATAACGGCTTTATCGCTTCCGTACCCGACTTCTTTACCGCCCGCCTCCTTTCCGAGACGGCCGAGGAATGCGGCAGGCCGATCAAGGCGCATTTGCAGACCAACACGGGCATGAACCGTTACGGCATGAATTTGTCCATGCTGGGTCGGGTATGCAAATTTCTCGCGGAAAGGAAGACCGTGGAAGTCGGAGGCATGTATTCTCACCTCTACGATCATTCCCGCGCGGAATGCGAAAGACAGCGAGGCTTGTTTTTGAAAATGCAGTCGGTATTCCGACGATATTTTAAGGCGGGAATATGCCATCTTTCCTCCACTTACGGCGCGCTGCTGGGCGGGGAATTTTCCTTCGACATGGTGCGCGTGGGACTGGGACTTTACGGGTATTTCCCCGACGGGAGCGAACGGGAATTTCAAGGCGTTCGTCTCAAAAAGGCGATGAAGGTCTATGCGCAGGCGGTGGAGAGCAGAAAATATTCCTTCGGCGGCGCGGGCTACGGCCTTTTGGACGAGGAGACGAAAGACTCGTTCGATCGTCTCACGGTCTACCGCGCGGGCTATGCGGACGGATTTTCAAGAAAGCGGGACAACGGCATGCGGGGTGCGGAAAAGAACGCGAACAACCTCTGCATGGACGCCTGTATCCGCCGGGGAAAGGCCGTGCGGGGAAGTTTTACGCCGATCATGACGGACGCGGCGGCCGAGGCGGAAAAGACGGGAACGATCGCTTACGAAATACTCTGCGCCGCGACGAAGCGCGCCGAGTTCAGATACGAATACAGATAAACAGATAAACGGAGAAATCGAGCTTTCAGTCATGTATACGGGACAATTTCGGATCATCGAGGGCGGCAGCGGTTCGGTAGAGCAGAAAAAGAGCTCTCTTCGGGCATATATGAAGCGCCGCAGGGGCGAAAACGAAAATCGGGACGTCAAGGAGAACGGCCTCGTCGAAAACTTTTTTTCGACGAGGGCGATGGAAAAGGAGAGCTTTTTCGTCTATCTGTCCTATTCTTCCGAAGCGCCGACGGACAAGCTGATCTCCCGCCTGCTCAAAGCGGGAAAGACCGTTTACGCACCCCGCGTGGAAGGGCGCGATATGGAGGCTGTGCTTTTCGGAGAAGATTTCACTCTGTCCGAACGCGGGATACGCGAGCCCGTCGGACAGGCATATCGAGGCAAAATCGACGTCGCGGTGCTGCCGCTTTTAGCGGCGGACGAACGGGGCGGAAGGCTGGGTTACGGCGGAGGATACTACGACCGTTTTCTTCGGAAGCATCCCGAAACGCTCGCCGTCGCCTATTGTTTCGATTTCCAGCTCGTGCGCGAGGTTCCGTGCGAACCGCACGATAAAAGGGCGGATTGGATCGTGACGGACAAGCGCATCATAGAAGTACGTGGAGTTTAACAAAGGACGAAATCAAAATCGGAGGAAAATTATGTCGAATTTCAAGACGAAATGGAAGGTATTCTGGCGATTGGTGGGGGAATGTTTTTTTCGCTCGCTTACGCCCGCGGCGATGTATTTTGTCGCAAGCGTCGTGCTGATGCTCATACAGGCGAAAGTAAAAGCCGTTTCCACCACCGTTGTCTGGGCCTGTGTATGCGGCATTTGCGCTCTTGCCTATAACGGACTTTTGATGTGGGTATGCGGCGGTTCGCATTACGAAATGCTCGTTTCGGGCAACATGAAGCGCCGTTCCGCCATGCAGATGGGCAGCGAACTCAATATCACGAGCTATAAATATCAAAAGGAATACCGCCCGTGGAAAGGCTTTGTCATCGGCGCTTTTGCGTCCTTGCTTCTCGTCGTCGGCGCGATCGTGTTCGGGTGCAATCAGGATTTTATCGGAAAGGGCGAAGAGACGAGCACCGCACTCGCGGTCGTCACCATCATATTCGACCTGTTTGCGGGTTGGGCGCTCATTCCCTTCCAAGTCGCTAATATCGCGGGAATTTATGTCAGTTACTTTATTGCCTGCGCGTTGGCGATATTGCCCATCGGCGTTTCTGGCGGATTGTACATCGCGGGCGCTTACGGCCGCCGCAACAAGACTCTGCGCGCACAGGAAATCGCGGCGCGGGCGGCGGAAGAGGAACGCAACAAGCCGAAAAAAATTAACTACGGCGGTCTCCCCGGAACAAAGCCGAAAAAGAGAAAATAATTTTTTCGGGAGGCGCAAGTGAGAATTATCGGCGGAAAATACAGGAGCAGGGTGCTGGCGGAATTTCCGGGTACGGAGGTGCGGCCCACGGCCGACCGCGTCAAGGAATCGCTGTTCAATATTCTCTCCCTGAAAATATACGGCGCCCGCGTTCTGGATTTGTTTTCGGGCAGCGGAGCGCTGGGCCTCGAATGTCTCTCCCGCGGAGCTCGGGAAGTTGTCTTTAACGACGTCTCGCGGGAAAGTGTGCGACTGCTCGAAAAAAACATGCGGATGCTCGGAATAGAAAAGGAATTCGCGAAAGTATATTTGTTCGATTATTCCGCGTGTCTGGAACTTTTGAAAGGACAGTTCGACCTCGTGTTTATCGACCCTCCCTATCGCATGGAGTACGGGATTCCCGCCCTGAAAAAGATAGCGGAACGCGGGCTTCTGAGCGAAAACGGCGTCGCCGTTTACGAGCGGGACAGGCCGTTTGAAGGAGAGGCGGGATTGGAGAAATACGACGAACGAAAATACGGAAAGACATACTTGACCTTCTTCCGCCGCGAAAACTGAAAACGCCGCGGGGCAAGTTAGAAACGTTGCGAAAAACCAAGGACAGAATGCGCCGCGGGGAGGAGTTCGGAAAAAAGTAACGCAGGCGACGAAAAACGGGAAAAGGCGGCGGACGAAAGGCGAGGAGCGGGCAGAAGGAAAAACGGGCAAAAAGGAGCGAAAAGATGGCTGAGAGAAAATGCGTGTTTGCGGGGAGTTTCGACCCTCCGACTCTGGGACACAAGGCTTTGATAGAGGACTGTCTGCGCCTGTTCGACGAGGTGGCGGTCGCCGTTATGGTCAATCCCGAAAAGCGGCCGTATTTTTCCGAAAAGGAGCGGGAGGATATGCTCAGGCTGATGTTCCCGAAGGAAAAGAGACTGAAAATCGTCTTTTTTTCCGGAACCGCGGCGGAATTGCTGGAAAGGGAAAATACGAAAATCTACGTGCGGGGAATCCGCAACACCGTGGATTTCGAATACGAAAACGCCAATTATTTCGCTTCCGCGAAGCTGGATAGAGAAATCCTTCCCGTATATCTTCCCTGTCGGCAGGAGCTTTTGCACGTCAGTTCCACTATCGTGAAAAACAGCCTGAAATTCGGCACGCCGATAGACGAATACGTCACCGCCGAGGTCAAAGAATACATTCTGAAAAGAGAAAAAACGCAAAAGAAGAATTGAAAAAGGAGTTTCTGATATGTTGGAGAAACAGTGCTATATCCCTGAACCGGAGGAGTTTATCGCGGAAACGCCGCTTTCCGAACCGCTTAAAAAGCTCAAAAAGAAACGCGACGAGGAGGTGAAAGCCGTCGTTTCCGGCAAGAGCGAGAAAATGCTCCTCATCATCGGCCCCTGTTCCGCTCACGAGAGCGCGCCCGTCCTCGAATATATTTCTAGGCTCGGAAAGCTCAATGAACGGGTCAAGGATAAGCTGGTTTTGGTTCCTCGAATTTATACGAACAAGCCGCGTACCAAGGGCGTGGGATATAAGGGAATGTTCATTCAGCCCGATCCCGACGGTGCCGCCGACATTGTGCGGGGAATCCGCAGTATCCGTGCGCTCCACATCGCCGCGATGGAGGAATCGGGGCTCACGGCGGCGGACGAGATGCTCTATCCCGAAAATACGCCCTACGTGGAGGATCTCCTCTCCTATCACGCCATCGGCGCGAGGAGCGTGGAGGATCAGCTTCACCGTCTGGTCGCAAGCGGCATAGAAGCGCCCGTCGGACTGAAAAATCCCATGAGCGGCAACCTGCCCGCGCTCATCAATTCCATTTTCGCCGCGCAGAGCTCCCAGATTTTCAAGTATCGGAATTATCAGGTGCGCTCGACGGGCAATCCCTATGCCCACGCGGTGCTCAGGGGGGGCGTGGACGCTTCTGGCGGGGACGTGCCCAATTTCCATTACGAAACGGTGATGAAAATGGTGGAGTTATACGGAAATACAAAACTGAAAAACCCCGCAATCGTCATCGACTGCAACCACTCCAATTCGGGAAAACAGTGCCGACAGCAGATGCGCATCGCCGAAGAGGTCATGCAAAACCGGCGTTACAGCGCCGATTTCAAAAAAATAGTCAAGGGCTTTATGATAGAGAGCTTTCTCGTAGAGGGAAATCAGGCGCACGACGAGGTGTTCGGAAAGTCGATTACCGACCCCTGTCTCGGTTGGGAAGATACCGAAAAATTGATTCTCGACATTGCGGAAAAGGTATAAAGGAGAAAAATTTATGAAAATCGCTTATCTCGGGCCGGAAGGCAGCTATTCTCATTTGGCGGCGGAGACGTTCCTCAAAACGGAGCGCGCTTCCCGAAAAGAAAAAAATTCCTTCGGACGCGACGAATGTATCCCTTTCCGCAATTTCCCCGAAGTTTTCGAAGCGGTGGAAACGGGGCATGCGGACGCTGCGGCCGTACCCATCGAAAACAGTTTGCAGGGCGGCGTGCTGCAAAATCTCGATCTTTTGCAGGCGTCCTCAGAGCTCTTTGCCGTGAGGGAGCAGATTGTCAAAATCGATCACCGTTTGATTTTCCGCACGGGAACCCCGTTGTCGGCAATCGGCAGAGTATATTCTCACCGTCAGGCGCTCAATCAGTGCGCCGCGTATTTGAGCAAAAAAATGCCCTTCGCGTCTTTGCGCGAAACGGAGTCCACCTCGCTCGGCATCGATCGGGCGGCGGAGGACGCTTCGGGCAAGAGCGCGGCGATTGCGGGCGCGCATATCGCTTATCTTCCGGAGGGATTTTCCCGCTCGGAGGAATGTATTTCCGACGAGAAATACAATCAGACGCAGTTTCTGCTTTTGAAAAAGGGCGCAGAAAAGCTGCCCGAAAAGAGCGATAAATTTTTCTTTTCGGCGGTCTGTCCCCATCGTCCCGGCAGTCTTTTGTCCCTGCTGCAAGTCATTTACGCTCACGGCGTGAACATGACCAAGATAGAGAGCCGTCCCGTCAAGGATAGGCCCGGCGAATACCGCTTCTTTATCGAAGCGGAAGGGAATATCTTTTCGCCGAAGATAAAAGGCGCCCTTTCCGAGATCGAAAAGGGCGTGCAGGAATATAAACTTCTCGGCGCCTATGAAAAATCTCCCGCCGCGGATTGACGGAGCGGGAAGAAGAACCCGACGATTTCTTCCGCGGTCGGGAAACGCGAAACGATAGAATTTCTGCTCTTTTCATAAAGAGACAAACAAGAGGCAGATAAAGAATGCGGCAAAGGCCTGTAACAGTTTGACGAAAAGGAAGAAGGGCGCTTTGATTCCGACGCCGCTAAGATACGCGATTTGCTGAAAGAGTATGCTCGCGCCGCCGAGCGTCACGAGAAACGCGCAGCAGGGCGCGGCGAGAAAGTTTCCCGAGGCGGCGAGGGAAAGACAGCCGCTCGTAACTTCCACGAGGCCTTTCGAAAGTCCCTCCGCGCAGGGGGCAAGCGCGGGGACCGCTCCGAAAAGACTTTGGAGCGGAGCGAGGATTTTGAAATCGGCGAGCATGGCCGCCAGCACGTAAAAAAAGGCGATGCAGCCGCCGACCGCCAGTGCGGAAAGGACGGAGCTCTGCACGCAGGAGGAGAGGGAAAATTCCCTTGTTTCTTCTTTGGCGGCGGGAGCGGGCGCGGCGGGAGAACGGCGGAGGAAGAAGAATCTTAAAATGATTCCCGAAAGGAGCGCGGCGAAGAGATTTGCCGCGAGAATAAAAAATCCGATTTTTTTATCGGAGAACATTCCCGCCCCGACGCTGCCTATGGCAAACAGGGGACCGGAAGTCGAGCAGGCGCATGCGAGGACGCGCGTTTCTCCGTCGGAGAGAAGTCCGTCTTTTTTCAGTCCCGCGACCGTGGCGGCTCCGACCGGATAGCCCGAAAGGATTCCGATGAAAAAACAAAAACCGCCTTCTCCGCCGCAGCCGAACACGGCTTTCGAAAAGGGAGAAAAGGCGCGGGAAATGAGCTTTGCGCCTCCGCCCGCACGAAGCAGAGACGTAACGAACAGAAACGGAAACACCGCGGGAAGCACGTTCAGCGCCCAAATTTCGATGCCTTTGAGACAAGCCGGCATATAGCGTTCGGGAAAGACGCCGAAGAGTACGGCAAACGTGACGAGAAAGACTGTCGGCAGGAAAATTTTTAATTTTTTGCCGATGCCGGAGGTAGAAACCTTTTTCCCGTCCGAAGAAATCCGGGCGGGAGGAACAGCAGAAGCGGACGAGACGGAGGAAGGCGATGTATACATATTCGGTTTATCTATATGAGGACAAGTCGAAAAATATGTAAAAATTGCGAACGGGCGAAGTATCGACCGCGAAACGGAGATAAAAGTAAAATGTATGGATCGGAAAATATGTCGGAACTCGGCACAAATTAAACAAAGAGAGAGGTGAAAAAATGGCGAGAAAGAGAAAGTTGGGCTTTGCCCTGGGAAGCGGCGGGAGCCGCGGTGTGGCGCACATCGGATTTTTACAGGCGATGGAGGAGGCGGGCATACGGCCGGATATGATTACGGGCTGTTCTATGGGCTCGGTAGTGGGGGCGGCCTATGCGGCGGGGGTAACTCCTTTGGAGATGCGAGAGGCGGTTTGCAAACTCAAACCCATAGACCTTTTGGACGTGACTCCGCGGCCGGGCGGACTGTTCGAGACCCGCAAAATGCGAAAAATCCTCAAAAAATATATCGGCGAAGTGGATTTCAGCGATCTGAAAATTCCCTTTCGCTGCGTGGCTGTGGATATGTACTCTCAGTCCGTCGTGACTTTCTCGGAGGGAAGCGTTCTCGACGCGGTTGTTGCTTCATCGAGTATTCCCGCTATTTTCAAGCCTACGGAAAAAGAGAACATGCGTCTCGTGGACGGCGGAATTTTGGAGCGCGTTCCCGCACGGCAGTTAAAGGAAATGGGCGCGAGCAAAATCGTGGCGATAGACGTGCTCGGACAGCGACAATGCAAAGATAAATGTCCCCGTACCGTGGGCATGCTCTTGGAGGTCATCGACGTGATGGACAATTTCCGCACCGCGCGGCGGCGGGAAGAAAATAAAAAAATAATCGACCTCTGGCTGGAACCCGACCTCGGGGATATGAGCCAATATACCTTTCGGAAATTTCCCTACGCTTACGAGCAGGGCTATAAAATGGGCGTGGAATATGCGGAAAAAATCAAAGAATTGAAGGGCTGACAAAGGCGGCATATACTATGGATTTATTTGATTTCAACAACAACGAAGAGACCGCGAAACCGCTGGCGGAAAGAATGCGGGCGAACAATCTGAACGAATTTATCGGGCAGAAGCACATCGTTTCCGAACATTCCCTTTTAAGGCGCGCCATCGCCACCGATAAGCTGGGAAGCTGCATTTTCTGGGGCCCGCCCGGCTGCGGAAAGACTACGCTCGCCAATATCATCGCTCTGACCACGAATGGGGAGTTTATCAAGCTCAACGCCGTCAACTCGGGCGTGGCGGATGTCAAGCATGCCGTCGATACCGCCCGCGACAATCTGAAACTGTACGGCAAGCGTACCTATCTCATGCTGGACGAGTGCCACCGTTTCAATAAGACCCAGAGCGATTCCCTTCTCCCCGCGATAGAGCAGGGAACGATTATCTTCATCGGCTCCACGACGGAAAATCCCTACGCCTCCATGACGCCCGCTATCGTATCGAGATGTCGGGTGTTCGAATTCAAGCGGCTGACGGAGGAGGATATTTCCGAAGCGCTCCGCGCGGCGCTGAAAAACCGCCACAAGGGATTGGGAAAAATGAATATCGAGGCGGACGAAGACGCCATCGCACACATCGCCCGCATGGCGGGCGGAGATCTCCGTTCGGCGTACAACGCCCTCGAACTCGCAGCCATGACGACCGACCCCGATGCGGACGGAAAAGTGCATATCTCCCTGAAAGACGCCGAAGAGTCCATTCAGAGAAAGGCCCTGAGCTATAACGAGGACGACTATTACGACTTTCTTTCCGCTTTCTGTAAGTCGCTCCGCGGCAGCGACGCGAATGCGGCCCTCTATTACGCCATGCGTCTCATCGAAGGCGGTTGCGACCCTATGCTCGTGGCGCGGCGGCTGGTCGTACATTCGGCCGAGGACGTCGGCATGGCAGATCCCCGCGCTTTACAGATTGCCACTTCCGCCATGTATGCCTTTGAAAAAATCGGCTATCCCGAAGGATTGATTCCCCTTTCCGAGGCGATCATTTACGTATGCGAAGCGGAAAAGAGCTACTCGGTGAAAAATGCGATGCTGGCGGCAAAGGACGACGCTTCCAGAGTTCGGGACGATTCCGTTCCGCCCTATCTGAAAGACAATTCCTTCGGGAGCAGGGAGGACAAGGCTCAGAGCCTCAACTATAAATTCCCCCACAATTACGGCGGCTACGTCGAACAGCAATATCTGCCCGATTCCCTCAAAGACAAAGTATATTACGTTCCCGGAAACAACGGCTACGAAAATACGGTCAAGGAAATCCGCGAGAGAAAGGGGAAAAAGAGATAGCATGCTTTTGCGGGAATACGGCGAGGAAGACCTCGAAGAAATCCTTCGGCTTTTTTATCGGACGGTACATGTCGTCGCGGCGGCGGACTATTCCGAAGAACAGCTGGACGCATGGGCGCCAGTGGAGGCGGACCGCGAAAAGTGGCGCGCGTCTTTGGTGGAACATTTTTGTTTGGTGGCGGAGGAGAACGGAAAAATCGTCGCGTTCGGGGACGCGGACGGGGGATACCTCGACCGCCTGTACGTCGCGGCAGATTTTCAGGGCCGCGGCGCGGGGAGTCTCGTCGCGGGAGCTCTGGAAGAGTATGCGCGGGGGAGGGGAGCGGAAAAAATGACCGTTCACGCTTCTTTGACGGCAAGAGCTTTTTTCGAGAAAAGGGGCTATAAAGTGCTCGAACGGAGACGAGTGGAGAGGAAAGGCGTAGAACTGACGAATTTTTTGATGGAAAAAATATTCTGAGGGGCAAAACCCCGAAAGGAGGCCGGAATTATGAAATGTTTATACTGCGACTGTACGGAAAGCAAGGTGATCGATTCCCGTTCGGCGGACGACAGGACGATTCGCCGCCGCAGGGAGTGCGTGGGCTGCGGCAGAAGGTTTACTACTTACGAGACGATTGAAGTGACGCCCGTGCTGGTCGTGAAAAACAACGGTACACGACAGGCGTTCAACGCCGAAAAAGTCCGCAACGGAATCATCAAGGCCTGCGAAAAACGGCCCGTCCCCATGGCGGTGATCGACGAAATCGTAATCGATATCAGCAAACAGGTATATAACAGCATGGAGAGCGAAATCTCTTCCAAGGAAATCGGGGAAATGGTCATGGAACACCTGAAAAAGGCGGACGAGGTGGCCTATGTGAGATATGCTTCCGTATACCGTTCCTTCAAGGATATTTCCTCCTTCCTTTCGGAACTCAAAGAGATGATGAAAACGGAAAAACACAAGAATAAGGACGGCAAAGACGGCGGCAGAGAATGAATAGGCCGGCGGACGAACGGAAAATCAGAAGGAAAGTGAAAGAAATGAACGAATTGAAAGAAGAACTGACCAACCGAGCCTGTACGAAAAAAATTATCGTCGGCAGCGTGGAAATCGGCGGCGGGACGAGCGTGAAAATTCAGTCGATGACGACGACGAAAACATCGGACGTGGCGGCGACCGTGAGACAAATCGAGGCGCTGAAAGAAGCCGGCTGCGAAATCGTGCGCGTCGCGGTGGCGGACGAAGACGACGCCGCGGCGGTGAAGGTGGTCAAAGAAAAAATTTCTTTGCCGCTCGTGGCGGACATCCATTTTTCTCCGAAACTCGCCGTCGCCGCAATAGAAAACGGTGCGGACAAGGTGCGCATCAACCCCGGCAACATCGGAGGAGAAAAGGAAATAAAATACGTCGCCGACTGTATCCGCACTCATAAAATTCCCGTCCGCGTCGGCGCCAATACGGGTAGTATCGAACCGCACTTCCTTCAAAAATACGGCCGAAGCGCCGAGGCTTTGGTCGAGAGCGCCCTGTATAACGTTGGGATTTTGGAAAAGTTCGGCGTGGAGGACATCGTCATTTCCGTGAAGGCTTCCTCCGTTCCGCTTACCGTAGAGGCCTATACGCTCCTTTCGGAGCGGACTTCCTATCCCCTGCACGTCGGCGTGACCGAAGCGGGAGCCGAGGAGGCGGGCGTAATCAAGAGCGCCGTGGGGATAGGCTCTCTGCTCCTTAGAGGAATCGGGGATACGATTCGCGTATCGTTGACGGACGATCCCGTAAAGGAGATATACGCGGCGAAACAAATTCTGCGCGCATGCGGATTGGAGGAAAATTTCGTGGAGGTGGTTTCCTGTCCCACCTGCGGCAGGTGCGCGTGGAAGAGCATGAAGCTTGCGAAAAAGGTCTCCGATTTCGTAAAGAAATATCCGAAAAAGGCGAAGGTCGCCGTGATGGGGTGCGTGGTAAACGGCCCCGGCGAAGCGCGGGACGCGGATATAGGAATCGCGGGCGGAAATGGGTTTTGCCTGCTGTTCAAAAAGGGCGAGCCCTATAAAAAGGTAAAGGCGGAAAATGCGGAAGAGGAATTTTTTGAGGAGCTGAAAGCATTTTTGGATAATGGAAACGAATAAGACGGAAGAATACTTAAACGAAATCCGCTCTTTGAGCGGGTTACAGAATTCTATTTTGAGCGGGATTACTGTCTCTAAGCGGGATATGACGGCGGAATTTTCTTTAATTACGGACAAGACTTATACGCCGGCCGAGGCGGTCAAGGCAAAAGCCATTTCCGAAAAATATCTTCCCGCCGCATTTTCCGCGCGGATTCGGATTATAAAGCGTGTCCCGGATAAAGAAATTCTCAAAAAGCGTATCTATGAATTTATGAACGCTCGTTTCCCTGCCGCAGCGGCCTTTCTCAAAGAAGCGGATATAGAAATAGAGCTTTTGCAAAGCGGAGCGAATTTCTGTTTCGACGTGGCCTCGGGGGAACAGACCCTGTTCAGTTCGGGAAAAATTCTCGACGAGGTCAGCGCATACTTAAAGACGATTTTTTGCGGAGCATTTTACGGAAACGTGCGCATCGTGGAGAAGGAGCGGGAAGAAATTTCCTTCGACGACCTCCCTTCGGATACAAGCGACGAATACGCGCAGACGACTCGCTATTTCCCGATTTCCGATTTCAGGCGTTTGGACGGAGCGGACGAGGTTCCCAAATACGCCGCCTATATCGCCGACTGCGGAGAGGAAAACGAAAATCTGACGATTTGCGGCGCCATTACCTTTTTGCAGGAACGCTCTTATGTGAAACATAACGAAAAGACGGGCGAGGACGTGGAAAAAGTGCGCTTTGCGCTGACGGTTTCGGACGGCACGGGCAGCATGCGGGTGACGTATTTCCCGAAAAAGGCCACGATAGATAAAATTCGGGAACTCAAAACGGGCGATTGGGTCGTTTTGAGCGGCGCGAACGAAGCCTTCAACGGCAATATTTCCTATACGGCAAAACGTATCAATTTCGGCACTCCTCCCGCGGGGTTCGTTCCCGAACCCCGCAAGGGAAAGCCCGTTCCCGCCGTTTACCGCACGGTGTTTCCCGAACCCTATGTCGATTATACGCAGGCGGGTTTCTTCGACCAGCTGGATAAGCCCGATGACTTGAAAAAGAACACTTTCGTGGTATTTGACTTGGAGACGACGGGACTCAATAATCAGCCTTCCATGGGAAAAATGGACAGGATTATCGAAATCGGTGCGGTGAAAATCAAGGACGGAAATATTTCCGAAAAATTCTCCACGTTCGTCGCCTGCCCCGAACGGCTTTCCCCCGAAATCGTCTCTTTAACGGGAATTCGGGACGAGGACCTTATAGGCGCGCCCACCGTCGATAAGGTGCTCGCCGATTTTTATAAATTCTGCGACGGCTGTTTTCTCGTCGGGCACAACGTACAGTTCGACTACCGTTTCGTCCGCTATTACGGCGAGGAAAATCTTTATATGTTCGACCAGAAACAGTTCGATACTCTGACGCTGGCGCAGGAGCTCATCCGCGGAGAAGTGAGTAATTATAAACTCAATACCATTGCCGATTATTACGGCTTTACGTTCAACCACCACCGCGCGTTCGACGACGCTCTCACCACGGCGAAAATTTTTATCGAGCTCATCAAAAAGAGGAAATCCCTTCCCCTCGCATGAGAAAAGGGCGGAAAGTAAAAAAATCCCCTGAAAGGATAGCGGAAAATATGCAGACGGAATCGATTCATATTCATAAAATCCCCGCCGTTGTTTTTGGGAAAAAGTCCGAAAGAGTGTATTTATATATTCACGGGCAGGGAGGCCGAAAAGAGGAGGCTGAGACGTTCGCGCGCGTCGCGTGTCCCCGCGGGTGGCAGATATTGAGCATGGATTTGCCGGAGCACGGAGAAAGAAGAGAAGAGAAAAATTCGTTTTATCCTTGGTATATCGTCCCCGAGCTTTTATCCGTCATGGAATACGTAAAATCGAGATGGACGGAGATCGGTCTTTTTGCAAACAGTATCGGCGCTTGGTTTTCTCTGCTGAGTTTTAGCGGAGAGTCCCTAAAACAAAGTCTGTTCGTCTCTCCCGTTCTCGATATGAGTAAACTGATCGCCGACCGCATGCGTCTTTTCGGAGTATCGGAAGAAAGATTGGCCGCAGAAAGGGTGATTCCCGTACCTTTCGGACAGGCTTTGTCCCGGGAATATAAAGAATATGCGGAGAAGAACAAAATCGTCCGTTGGGAATGTCCCACGGAGATTTTATATGCGGGAAAGGACGAGATTTCCGACCGCGGCACCGTCGAGGCGTTCGCGCGGAAATTTCACTGCGGGCTGACCGTATGGGACGAAGGAGAACATTGGTTCCATACTCGCCGGCAGTTGAAGGTTTTATCCGAGTGGGCGGAAAAGCGGATAGAGGGCGAAAAGCGGCAAACGGACGGGAAATTCCCGAAGGAGAATGAAGGAGAAGAATAACCACGGATAAGAAATTTTGAAATAATTTTGTCAAATAGTTGACGCGGGGGGGGGGTACAGTGATACAATATATAGTAGTACTTTAAGGAGGTACACTATATATGATGAAAATTTTTAAAAGTATTTTTTGTACGGGCATAGCAGTAGCGCTCGCGGCTTCTTTTGCAGGGTGTGGCTCCGACGGCGGCGACAGCAATAACGGCGAAAGCGGCGAGAAATCTGCTTATACAATTACCGTTACGCAACCCGCTGCGGGGGTGACCCTTTCGGCTCCCGCGTCCGCAGAGGAGGGAGAAACGGTTACTGTTACGGCGACAATCGAGGCGGATTATTATGTCGAATCCGTTTCCTACGACGATTATGAGTGCGAGGAAGTTGACGGTGGCTGGAAGTTTTCCATGCCTGCCCACGACGTTACGGTAACGGCGGAAACGGGCAAATACGAGGAAAAACTCTCGGACGGGTTCATGTCGTTTACGGGCTTTATCCCCGACGAACTCGGAATATACGAAAATGAGTTTGGCAATGCGCATACGCTGAATTTTGAATTTTCGGAAATTGTTACGAATGCGGAAGCCGAAAAACTTACTTCCTCCGATCAGGACGTTATTCCCGACAGCGCGTTGGCAGTGAGCTTTCAGGGCGACGGAAGTCAAAAGACGAGCGGAATCCTCTCCGTTGACGCCAACGATATTAAGGAAGGCATCGCCTATATTACGCTTACGGTAGCAAGCCCCAACACCGGGAAAAGCGCCACCGTCGTGAAAAAAATCACGGTCGTGAAAGAGGCGACCTACGAAACTATGAAAGCGACGCTTGTCTTCGATTTAAGTAAAATTGCTGGCGAAGAAGAGGAATTTATGGTGCAGGTAAGCACCGAAAATACGATTTATGGAGCCACGAATCAGACGCTGTACCAAGAGACGGTAACTTCCGAAGATGCCGCCGAGGGTGAGATAACGATCGAAATGGATTACATCGTCGGTTGTTCGTATAGGGTAACCGTGTTTCCCAATCCGTACACAGGCGGAGATACGTATCCTATCAACGATTGGGTCGGCAAAGGAGATTCCGAAGCGGGCTTTAATCAGCTTAAAGACGGTATACTTACGTTGATAACGCCCGATATGACCGTCGAATTGACGGCGAGAAATAATTGACGGGATTTCGCCGAAATAAAGACGGAAAATTTGACGGGACTCCGCAGAGAAAACATTTTCGCGGAAAATTTTCTCAAAAGTCTTATAAAAACGGTTGCAAAACGCACAAAATAATGGTATAATGAGGATACTTAATAATCAGTAATGAGTATTGAGAGTGGCTTGCCACTCTCAATATTGCTATGTAAGGGTGTTTGCGCGCGGAGCGGAGGGAGTATGAAAGTAAAATCCATCGAGGAAATCAAAGCGGTTTTACAGCCGATTGCCGACGAAATGAATATCGAGCTCGTGGACGCGGAGTTCAGACAGGGACATTCGCCCTCGCTCACCGTCTACATCGACACAGACGGGGGCGTGGACCTCGTTACTTGCGAACGGTTTCACCGCGCGATCGACGGGCCGCTCGACGAATTGGACCCGACGTTCGGCGCCGCGTATACCTTGAACGTTTCCAGCCCCGGCCTCGACAGACCGCTTAAAACGCCACGGGATTTTGAAAAGTGCAGAGGAGAACGGGTAGAGGTAAAATTATTTGCGCCGCTCAAAGGGAAAAAGTTCTTTGAAGCTACGCTTCTGGGACTCGACGGGGGGTGCGTGATCCTTTCCTCCGAAGATGGGGAAATCAAGCTGGAACTCAACCGCATTGCGAAAATCAATCGCGCAATCGATTTAGACGACCTCGAATGAGGGCGGAAAGTAAAATCAGGGAATTCAATTAGGAGAGCGAATACAATGGTAAACAAGGAGTTTTTTGCGGCACTGGCCGATCTGGTGAAGGAAAAGGGGATCAGCGAAGAGGCGTTTATAGAAACGCTGAAAAACGCGCTCGCGTCCGCGTATAAGAAACAATACGAGGGCGGCGCGGAAGTGCTGGTGGAGCTCGATCCCGAGAGAGGCACCATCGAATTCAAAGCGATTCAGCACGTCGTTTCGGAAGTCGTCGATCGGGATAAGGAAATTTCCGTCGAGGACGCACAGGAGCTCAATCCCGCCTACAAGGAGGGCGACGAAATCGTGAGGACTTTCGTCCCGAAGGATTTCGGCCGCATCGCCGCACAGACCGCAAAACAGGTGATTTTGCAAAAACTCCACGAGACGGAGCGCGACAATACGTTCTCCGCTTTCTCCGACAAGGAGGGAGAACTCATGGAAGGCGTCGTCCGCAAGCTCGACGACCGCAACGTCTATGTGGAACTCGGCGAAAAGAAAATCGAAGGGGTCATGCTCCCGCAGGATCAGACGCCCACCGAACGCTATGTGCCGGGAGACAGGCTGAAAGTATTCGTGAAGCGGGTGAAGAACAGCGGAAAAAATTCACAGATTCTCGTATCCCGCGCCGCGCCCGGGCTCGTCAAAAAATTGTTTGAAGAACAGGTGCCCGAAATCGCGCAGGGAATCGTGGAAATCAAGGCGATTTCCAGAGAACCGGGGCACCGCACGAAAATGGCGATCTGTTCCAACGATAACCGCGTCGATGCCGTCGGCGCCTGCGTGGGCAATAAGGGTTCGAGAGTAAACGCCGTCGTCGAGGAACTCGGCGGGGAAAAGATCGATATTATTCTTTGGAGCGAAAATCCCCTCGAATTTATCGCAAAGGCACTTTCTCCCGCGGCCGTCATTTCCGTGACGCAGACGAACGAAAAGGGCGCCGTAGCCGTCGTTCCCGACGACAAACTGTCTCTGGCAATCGGCAGAGACGGCCAGAACGCCCGCCTCGCCGCGCGGCTTACGGGCTGGAAAATAGACGTCAAGAGCCTTTCCGCCGCAGAGAAGATGAATCTTTTCGGAAACGAGGAGGAAGAGGACGCCGACGAAAGCGGGGCCGCCATGGAAGAGGAAGCTCAAACGGCGGGAGAGGTCGGCAAAGAGGCGGAAGAAGAGTCCGCTGTTCCCGCGGAAGAAGATGCGGAAGAACCCGTCAAAGCGGCGGACGAATCTGCCGAAAACGAGGAAAAAGAAGGCGAATAATGGCAAAGACGAAATCCGTCCCCGCCAGAATGTGCATCGCCTGCCGCGAGATGAAGCCGAAAAGGGATATGCTTCGGATCGTAAAGAACGCCGAAGGGGAAATCAAATTGGATTTTTCGGGAAAAGCTCCGGGCAGGGGCGCGTATATCTGCAACAACGGGGAATGTATCGCAAAGCTCAAAAAGCAGAAACTTCTCCATAAGGTCTTTTCTGCGGATGTCCCCGCGGAGATTTACGCGGGAATCGAGGAGGAATTTTTTGGCAAACGGTAAAATCGGGACGTATCTCGGCTTCTGTATCCGTTCGGGAAAGCTCGTTTTCGGGGTGGACGGAGCGGAAAAGCTCAAAAGGGACGTTTACTTGTTGATCGCGGACGAAACTCTGTCGGAAAATTCCCTGAAAGCACTTTTCAAAATCAAAGAGAAATTTTCTTGTCCCCTTCTCGTCACAAAGGAAAATCTGGGCGAACTTCTGCACCGCCCCGCCGTAAAGGCGGCGGCCGTCAGGGACAAAAATCTCGCCGCGGCGATTCTTACCTCCGCCGAGGGCGACGCGCAATATAAATTATATTCGGGAGGAAACAACTGAACCTATGGCAAAAAAATACGAAAATGTGGAAAAAGTAACGGAATTGCTCGGAGAAAAGCAACTGGGACAGCTGCAAAAACGTATCTCTTCCACAGAAAAGAGCCTGGCGGAAATTTTGAAAAAACTTTCCGCGTTGGAAGCCGATAAATCGGAAAAAGACGCCCTTCTCGCACAGGAAGAAGCGGCGCGCGCCGAAGCATCGGCGGTTTCCGCACCCGAAAAATCCGCTCCCGAGGCGGCGAAGGAAGCCGAAAAGACGGCCGCGGAAATTCCCGCACAGCCGACCCCCTCGCCCGAGCCGTCTCCCGCGGCAAAGGAGCCTGCCGCTTCCGTAAAGGAAACCGAGGAGAAAACCGCCGAGAAAAAGCCGGTTTCCGAACCGACCGCGGAAAAGCCCTCTCCCGAAGAACCGAAAACGGCAAAAGAAAAGTCGGACAAAACCGTAAAGGCAGAAAAGCCTGTAAAATCGGAAAAATCGGAGGAAGTTGCACAAACGTCTTCAAAGGCCGAAGTTCCCTCGGAAAGCGCGAAATCCGCGGCGGACGAAAAGAGACCTTCGACGGAACAAACGCCTGTATCCGAGAAGACCGCTGCGGCGGAGAAAAAATCCTCCGAGGCCGTTTCTTCCGCGGCTCCTTCAAGGCCCGCTTCGGCCTCTTCCGGTGCGCCCTCTGCGGCAAACGGGCAAGCGGGGGGAACGCGCCTCGCTTCGGCGGCGTCCGCTCCTTCGGCTGCGTCGTCTGCCTCGACCGCTCCGACTGCGGGACGTCCCGTGCCGTCGGCTCCCGCGGCTCCCCGCGCGCCGAGATATTTCCGCAACGGGCAGGAACAGGGCGTATATATCGCCAAACCCGGCGTAGACGCGAATGCGGGCGTGGGGTCTACCTATCGTTCCCGCACCGAGAGACCCGCTCGGCCGCAGGGAGAACGTCCGTCCCGCCCGCAAGGCGACAGGCCTTATCAGAACCGCCAGGGAGGAACGGGCGCCAGACCCCGTCCCGCCGTCGGCGGCATTGCCGCGGCGCCCATTGTTCCGAAGGAGAAAAATTTCTCCTCGCCGCCCAAGAAAAAGACCTTCGATAAGACCTATGTCGAAAAGAAGCCCGTATCCAAGCGCGCGCTCATCAAACAGCAGGGTATGACCGTGGAGGACTTCGACGAAGACAAGACGGGGTACAGGAAGCTCCGCACGCCGAAGAAACAGAAGCGGCAGGAAATCCAGACGGTGAAAATCGATCACGCGGTCGTCACGACGGAGGAAATCCCTTTGAAAGTCTTGTCCGAAAAGCTGGGCATTTCGGCGGTCGAAATTTCCAAGCGGCTGTTCAAGGAAGGGATTATGAAGAGCATAAACGATTCCATCGATTACGACAACGCGGCGTTGATTGCCGCCGATCTCGGCATAGATCTCGAATACAAGCCCGAAAAGACGGCGGAGGAAGTATTGCAGGATACGGTCGTGACGGAGGAGGACGTCTCCAAGCTCGTGCCCCGCGCGCCCGTCGTTACGGTCATGGGACACGTCGACCACGGCAAGACCTCTCTGCTCGACAAAATCCGTTCGACGTCCGTTACCGCGGGCGAGGCGGGCGGCATAACCCAGAGTATCGGCGCCTATACGGTGACGGCGAAGGGCAAGCAAATCACCTTTATCGATACGCCCGGTCACGCGGCGTTCACGGCCATGCGCGCGCGCGGCGCTCAGGTCACGGATATTGTAATCCTCGTGGTTGCCGCGGACGACGGAATCATGCCGCAGACGATTGAGGCCATCAATCACGCCAAAGCGGCGGGTGTACCCATCATCGTCGCCATGAATAAAATGGATAAATACGAAGTGAACCCCGACCGCGTGAAACAGGGGCTCATCGAACAGAATCTCGTCCCCGAAGAATGGGGCGGCGATACGATGATCGTCCCCGTATCCGCAAAGACGGGCATGGGCATCGACGACCTTCTCGACGCGGTCAATTTGCAGGCGGAAATGCTGGAACTCAAAGCCAATCCCGACCGTCCCGCAAAGGGCACGATCATCGAGGCGAAGCTGGATAAGGGCAAGGGCCCCGTGGCGAGTATCATCGTCCAGCTCGGCACTCTGCATACGGGAGACAATATCATTTCGGGCACGACGATGGGCAGAGTGCGCGCCATGTTCGACGACAAGGGCCGCGCGGTCAAGGCCGCGGGACCGTCCATGGCGGTTTCCGTGCTCGGACTCGAAGACGTTCCCAATGCCGGCGACAGCATCATGGCCGTCGATCAGGCGCTCATGAAGCAGGTTCAGGAAGAAAGAAAGAACAAAGAGCGCGAAAGCATGATCAAACAGCAGAGCCGTGTCACTTTGGACGACGTGTTCGCGCAGGTCGAAGAAGGAAAAATCAAGAACCTCAATCTCGTAGTCAAGGGCGACGTTCAGGGCAGCGTGGAAGCGGTGAAGCAATCGCTCGAAAAACTCGGCAACGAGGAAATCCGCGTCAAGGTCATTCACGCGGCGGCGGGCGCCATCAACGAGAGCGACGTCATGCTCGCGGACAGTGCCAACGCGATTATCATCGGTTTCAACGTCCGTCCCGACACGAAGGCGAAAAAGCTGGCGGAGAGCAGCAAAGTGGACGTCAGGAGCTACCGCATCATTTACGAGCTCATAGACGATATGGAAGCGGCGCTTAAAGGCATGCTCGCGCCCAAGCTTAAAGAGACGCTCACGGGCAAGTGCGAAGTGCGCCAGACGTTCAACATCACGGGCGTGGGCACGATTGCCGGCTGCTACGTCACGGACGGCAAGATCGTTCGGGGCGGCAAGCTGAGAATTTACCGCGAGGACATCATGATTTGCGAAGGCGGAGTCAAACAGCTCAAACGCTTCAAGGACGACGTCAAAGAGGTGGCCAAAGGCTATGAATGCGGTTGCTCTATCGACGGATTTAACGAAATCCGCGTGGGCGATATTATCGAATGTTACGTGACGGAGGAAGTCAAACCCGCATGAAAGTTTCGAGAAGCTCTCGCCTGAACGGCGAATATCAGAAGGAGATCAGCGAGATTATCCGCACCCGTCTCAAAGATAAGGAGCCCGCTCTGTCGGGCATTATCTCCGTGACGGAGGCGGACGTCGCGCCCGATCTCAAAACGGCGAAAATTTATATCAGCATTTTCGCGAAGGACGAGGCGGAAAAACTCAGATCCTTCGATATTATCTCCGAAAACGCGGGCTTTATCCGCCATGAGCTGTCTCAGGTCATGCGCATGCGCACGGTGCCCGCGCTCACCTTTCTTTGGGACGGGAGCATGGCTTACGGCGCGAAGATGGACGAGCTTTTCAAAAAAATTCACGACAGTGAAGAGAAGAAAGACGGAGACGACTGAAAGAGAGGAATTTTGTGAGCGCGATAAACAATACACTCGAAGAGATAGCGGAGAGAATCAAACGGGCAAAAAGCGCGGTCATTCTGACGCATATGCGCCCCGACGGCGACGCGATCGGAAGCGCGCTGGCGCTTTCCCGTGCTCTGGATGTGCTGGGAATTGAAAATTCCGTCTCCGACGAATCGGATATTCCCTCTAACCTCTCCTTTCTCACGGGGACGGAAAAAATCGGAAAAGGCTTCTTTAAGGAAGCCGATTTATATATCGCGGTGGATTCGGCGGACGAACAGCGGCTCGGCGCCCTTGTGGACGATTTCCGCGCCGTTTCCCGAAAAAAAGATACCGTCAATATCGACCACCACGTTTCCAATACCCGTTTCGCAAAATATAACTATGTGCGCGAATGTTCCGCAAACTGCATGAATATCGCCGCGCTCGTCGAAAAGCTCGGCGTGCCGCTCGACAAAGAGCTCGCACAGTATCTCCTTTTAGGGCTTTTGACGGATTCGGGGAATTTTTCTCACGACGACGTGACGGAGGAAACTTTTCTGACGGCGGCGAAGCTCGTGAAAGCGGGGGCGGATATCCGTTGGCTCAATTATAATCTGTTCAAGAAACAATCTGCCGTGCGCGCGGCGCTCTTTGCCGATACCATGAGCCGTATACGCTACTTTTTCGAGGGAAAATTCGCGGCGATCGTCATTTCCCGCGAAGCCATGAAAAAATTCGGCGCGGATAACGGCATGACGGAAGGATTTGTCGATTTCCCCCTTTCCGTGGATACGGTGGAGGTCTGCGCTTCCGTCATGGAAGTGAAAAAGGGACAGTATAAAATCTCTCTCCGCTCCAAAAATTATGCCGACGTCAACAAGGTCGCGGGAACATACGGCGGGGGAGGACATGTCCGCGCCGCGGGCTGTATGCTCTTCGGGGAAATCGAAGACGTTCTGGACAGATTGTCCTATACGGTCTCCCAATATTTATAAATATTTTCGGAATAAAGACAAGCTCTCCCTCTGAATACGGAAAGGGGGAGCTTTTATTTTGCCGACTGCCGACGAAAAGAATTTATTCTCCTCAAAAGCGAGGGGAATTTTTCGGAAAGGGTTGATTTTTTCCCCGATTAAGAGTATAATAGAAGAGAAAATTTATGCAGGTTGCGGAATAGACGATATGGCACAGAAAAACAAGAAAACAGAAGAATTTATTTCCCTGACGGCGGAGGCGCTCAAGGTCGTTTCCTATGCCGACTATTTTACCCAAACTCCGCTGTTCACCTCGTTGCTGATCAAAAATGCGGGGTCGGACGCGGTGACGGATCTGACGCTCGCGGTGTCCAACGAAAACGGACTCTTGACGGCCTGTGTCAAGCCGATCGCGGAGGTTCCGTTCGAGAGCTCCGTCGAAGTGGACGTCGGAAATATCCTTTCTCCGCTCTATTTCGTGGGCCTCGAAGAGGTAAGAGACGAGCGGATTTATATCGAACTCAAAAAGGACAAGCAGACGATTGCCTCCGAAACGTTGACGGTGACGGCGCTTCCCTTCGACTATTGGCAGGGCGCTTCGGGCAATGCCGAGCTGCTCGCTTCTTTCGTGCGTCCCAAACTCGCGGATTGCGCGAGATTGCAGACGGAAATCGGCGCTCAGCTGAAAAAGTGGGGCGTGACCGTCGAGGGCGGCGGCTATGAGGGCAGCGATAAAAATACCGTCCGCCAGACCGCGGCGGCGCTCTATGCCTGCATCCGCCGCTACGCTTTCCAGCGCGAGGAGTGCGATATTTCTTCTCCCGTCGAAGCGGGCGGAGGCGTCAAGCTCCTTTCCGAGCGCCGCGCCACTCCCCTCGAAATGGCGCTGTTCGTCGGCGCATGTCTCGAAAATCTGGGACTGCACCCCGTTCTGATTCTGGGTGAAAAAGAGATTACCTGCGGCGTATGGCTGTACGATAATTGCTTTATGGATACCGTCTCCGACGATTTGCAGCGGCTCGGAAAATATATCGCGGACGGCATCAACAATTTAAGCTGTTTCGATGTGAACGACCTCTTTTCGGACAAGAACGTCGCCTATTCCACTTCGGAAGCGCATTTCGTGCAAAAGCTCGATGCGGGGAACTATTACGACAAATACGTGGATATCCGCCGTTGCCGCATTGCGCATCTTCTGCCGCTTCCCTTACGCGCGCGCAATCTGAAAGGTTATGAAATCCTCTCCGAAGAGGACATGTCCCCGGACGCCGCGCCGAAAATGCTCACGTCCGTCAAAAAGCTCAGTCTCGACGGCAAGCAGACGAAGGATAAACAATGGGAGCGCAGGCTTCTCGATCTGTCCTTAAAAAATACGCTGCTCAATTTCTCCCCCGAAAAGCTGGTTTTGCACGTTCTGTCGGCGGACCCCGATTCCACGCTGAAAGCGTTGACCGAAAAGGGAGAAATGACGCTGGCGCGGGCGACGCAGCCCGCGTCCGAGATCGCAAAGAGAAAAGTGTTTTTCGGCGCGGCCTCGGAAACCAAGAATATGCGCGAGCTGATCGCCCTCGAAATTTCTGGCGGAATCATGCGGACGTTTTCGGAAGAAGTGGTCTTGCAGGAGACGGTGAATCGGCTCATAAAGCGCAGCAAGGAGGCGGACGAGGAATCGGGAACGAAAATCCTCTATCTGGCGCTGGGGTTTCTCAGGTGGTACTCCCGCGAGGACGGGAAAGAAAACTATGCGCCTCTCGTCCTGCAACCCGTCGTACTGAAAAAGGGCAAAGGGGGCGTGGGGTTTGCGATTGCTCCCACCGACGAAGATTTTTCCATAAACTCGACCTTGCTCGAATTTCTCAAACAGGAATTCAATATCGATATCCGAGGTTTGGACGGCGCTTTGCAGGGCCTGAAAATTTCCGAAATCCTCGCCATGGTGCGCATGGAAATCGTCAATATGAAGGATTGGGAGGTGTTCGACGACGTATACGTCGCCGCGTTTTCCTTCGCCCGTTATCAGATGTGGCAGGACTTGCGCCGCAATATGGACGAGTTCTCCAAAAACGAGCTGATTTCCTCCCTGCTCAACAACCGCTGCGAGATCAAAGATACCAAGGACGTGGAATTCAAGGAGGACGAATGCCCCGTCACGCAGACGCTCATGCCCCTTTGGGCGGACTCCTCGCAATGGGAGGCGGTGGCGCTCTCGCAGACGGGAAAGACCTTCGTCCTGCACGGCCCTCCGGGAACGGGCAAGAGCCAGACCATCACCAACATGATCGCCAACGCCCTGAACGACGGAAAGCGGGTGCTGTTCGTCGCGGAAAAACAGGCGGCGCTGTCCGTCGTCAAAAAGCGGTTGGACGCGCTCGGACTGGGGGATTTCTGCCTCGAACTCCATTCCAATAAGACGAATAAAGCGGAAGTATTGCAAAAACTGAATACGACGCTCTCGCTCGCGGGAACGCAGGAGAGCGTGAGCCTTTCGGAAAAAGCCGCTTCCATAACGCAGTTGAAAACGGATTTGTCCGAACCTCTGTCCGCGCTGCATAAAAAGCGCCGTCTCGGGGTTTCGGTCTATGAAGCGCTGCTCATTTGTCTGCGCAACAAAAACGCGCCCGACATCATGAATATCGAGAGCACCTTCTATGACAGCCTGACCAAGGAAAAGATAGAGACGTATGAAAATATGATGGTGCAGGCGGCGGCCGCGGCGAAGGAATGCGGCGGGGTATATAATTCCCCGTTCGCGAACGTCAATCTGACGGAATACAGCCGAGACAAGCGGGACGCCATTTATTGCTCTTCCGAAGTCGTGATCGCGGAAATCAAGCACCTCAAAAATTATGTCGCGCTCTTTTTGGAGCTTTACCGCCAACGCATCAGCACGCTGACGAGAAAGAAGCTCGACACGCTGGCGGCGGTGGCAAAGCTGCTGGACGGCGGTACGTTCAATAAATATTTCAAGGAAAACGAAGACGAATTTTACGCCTTCTTCAACGCCAATAAACGGCTGGACGCCTGTCTCGAATACTATTTTAAACACTTTAAGAAGCTGGTGGATATCGGAAAGGATTACAAGGAGCTGAGCGCGTGGCTGGATAAGGGCGGCGTCGATTATTCGCGGGATAAAACGGCTTCTTCGGTCGTGAAGAAGCTGTCGAAGGTCTCCCTCGCACCGCTTCGGGAGGAGGACGCCGTCAAGCACCTCGAAAACATTTCGGAAATCTACGAGGCGATGGACCGAATCCGCTCGAATACCAAACTTTCGCAGAATTTTACCTCCGCGTTCGGCAGGGTAGATTTCTTCGACGGACGAAAAAATTTCCTCTCCGATCTCTATACCCTGCACGACTTATGCGCCACGCTGTTCATGGACTATAATCCCGACAGCTTCAACAGCATGTGTGTCCGCGCGGCGAACGACTACACGAAGCCCGTCCTGAAAGGCCTGCTCCGTTCGGTGGACAGCTTCCGCGCGGCGGAAGAAAGTTTCCTTTCCATCACTAATGCCGACAGGAGGCAGATTCCCGAAGAGGACGTCCTCGAATTTTATACCGCGAAGGCGGGCGCGCTCATCGACAATATCGACATGCTCGCCAACTGGTGCATGTACCGCGCAACGGCGCAGAAGCTCGACGAGGCGGGGCTCACCTTCATGACCGACGCTTTGGAAAACGGTTCGGTGACGGGCGAAAATATCGTGGACAGCTTCGAGAAAAACATCTATAAAAATTTCTTGCAGACGAATATCCCCCTCGACCCCGTTTTATCCCGTTTCTCCGCGGCTTTGCAGGAGGAGGAGACGGAATCGCTCCGACTCGCTTTGGACGAGTTTGCAAAGCTCTCCCGCGAGAGTATCCGCGCCAAGCTCATTTCCCGTCTCCCGACGCCTTCGACGGAGGGGAGCCTGAGCCTCGAACTCATCAATTTCCAAAGGCTCTATAAGAGCAATCTCCGCGGCACGGGACTGAGAAAGCTGTTCGAGGAAATTCCCGAGCTTTCCAAGGTGGTCGCGCCCTGTCTTCTGATGAGCCCGATCACGGTATCGCAGTATTTGCAGCCGGAAAACGGCATGTTCGACATGGTCATTTTCGACGAGGCGTCGCAGATGCCCACTTCGGAAGCGATCGGCTCTCTGGCGCGCGCAAAATGCGCCGTCGTCGTCGGAGACCCCAAGCAGCTGCCGCCGACCGCTTTCTTCAACACCAATTACGTGGACGAGGAAAATCTCGAAAACGAGGACATGGAGAGCGTTTTGGACGACTGTCTCGCGCTCGGTATCCCGCAGCGGCATCTCACATGGCATTATCGGAGCAAGCACGAAAGCCTGATCGCTTTTTCCAATATCATGTACTACGGCAACAAGCTGTGCACTTTCCCGTCGCCCGATGCCCCCGACAGCAAGGTGAAATTTATCCGCGTGGAGGACGGCGTATACGACCGCGGCTTCACCAAGCGGAATAAGCCGGAGGGGGACGCCCTGGTTGCGGAGGTGATTCGCCGTTTGCAGGATCCCGTGGCGAAAAAATCGAGCATCGGTATCGTCACGTTCAGCAACGTGCAGAAGGACTACATCGAGCGCAAGCTGACCGCGGCGATTGCGGAAAAGCGGTTGGAGGACGTCGCCTACGACCGCGAGGAGCCCATTTTCGTCAAAAATCTCGAAAACGTACAGGGCGACGAGCGGGACGTCATTCTCTTTTCCGTCTGTTACGGTCCCGACAGATCGGGGCGGATTTCCCTCAATTTCGGGCCTTTGAATCAGGCCGGCGGCTGGCGGCGGCTCAACGTCGCGGTGTCGCGCGCGAGGGAGGAGATGGTCATTTTCTCGTCCATGACGGGCGCGATGATAGATTTGTCCAAAACGGGTTCTAAGGGCGTCGCGGGGCTCAAAGCCTTCCTCGAATTTGCGGAAAAGGGCCGCACGACGCTGGCGATTCCCTCGGGAAATCTCGTCGCCAAAAAACCGGGAATCGGAAAGTATATCGCGGAGGAGCTTTCTTCCTACGGTTATGACTGCCGCTATGACGTGGGCGTGTCGGACTTCAAAATCGACGTCGCGGTTACCGATCCCAGAAATAAGCATAAATTTATTCTCGCCGTCATGTGCGACGGGCCGAACACCTTTTCCGTCAAAGACAGGAACGTTTTGCAGATTCAGACCTTGAAGCGCAATAACTGGAACGTCGTGCGCGTCTATTCCATCAACTATTACAATAACCCCAAACGCGAGATCAAGAAGATCAAGGATCTGCTCGATAAATTGACGGGGGCGGATAAACGCGGCGGAACGGGGCTCAATCGCAGCAAGAAGCCGTATAAGGCGGCCGCGCTCGAACAGCGTTTCGAGAACGCCACCTTCATTACGTCGGGGGATAACGATTCGGAAATCATTTCCCGCCTCAAAGCGATCGTGACGGCGGAAGAGCCCATTTCCTACGATTTTCTCGTGCGGCGCTGCCTTACGAGCCTCGGCGTCGTCAAATACGGCGCAAAGGTGGATTCCCGCATGCAGGCGCTCGTCGCGCTGTGCGGATTCCGTTACGAAAAGATTTTCGGAACGGCGTATTACCGCAAGACGGATAAAAATATCGGTTTCGACCGTTACCGCGTGGAGACGGGCGAGACCTTGCGAAAGAGCGAGACGGATTTCACGCCTTACGAAATCATTGCGCTCATCCGCGCCGCGCTGGAAGATAAGGTTGCGCTGTATATGGACGAAATCATGGTCATCGTCTGCAATCTGCTCCGCGTTTCCAAGACCACGGATAAATTCGCCGTATATGTCAACGACTGCGTGACGCTCGGTGAAGAGAAGGGCCTGTTCGTGCGTTCCGTTTCGGACAGGATCTCTCTCGCTTGAACGCCGCCGATCATGAAGATGTCGGACGCCGTCGAAAACTCGGCGGGCGGAAAATTGTTCAATTTCCGTCCCGTCCTGTTTTCGGCGGCGTTTTTTGCGCTCGGAATCGCCTTCGCTTACGGGCGGAGGTATTTCGGGCTTTCCTTTTGGTGGCTGACGGCGGGGGTTCCCGCCTTTGTCCTCGCCCTGCTCTTTTCCGCCGCAAAGCGGAAGGCCGCGGCGGTCTGCGCCGCGCTCGCTTTGTGTTTCGCGCTGGGAACGCTCGGATTTTCGGCGGAAATTTCGGCTTTTACCGAAGGGAGTCGATATTCGGGAGAATACGCGGTCACGGGTACCGTTGCGGAAAAGAAGGAGTACGATAAAATTTCCGTCCTTCTTCTCGAAAGCGTCACTATCGGCGGGACGAAGGCACAGGGGAAGATAAACGCAACCCTGCCTGCTTCTCTGTCTGCGTCCGTGGCCGTCGCCGACAAAGTGACTGTATTCGGAAAGTTGGAGACGAATACGGAGGCCTTCGACGATTACGGTTTTCGTGCGGAGGAAGTGTCGGGACGGGTACGTTTCCAGATCGACGTCTCTTCCCTGACCGTGACGGGAAAAAGTAAAAATCCTTTTCTCGCCGTGCGTTCGAGACTGGTGGAAACTTTATACGCGGGTATGGACGAAGAATCCGCGGCCGTCACCTGCGCGCTTTTGACGGGGAACACCTCGGGGATCGAAAGCGGGCTTCTCGAAAACGTCAGGCGGGGCGGCATCGCGCATATCTTCGCCGTTTCGGGCCTGCATATAGGGGCGTTATACGCTTTCTGCCTGTTCCTTTTCCGAAAGACAAAACTCTCCGCCTGTCCCCGCGGAATAAAATTTTTCCTCGTCGCCGCGCTTTTGTTCTTTTACGGCGGAGTATGCGGATTTTCGCCCTCCGTCGTCCGCGCCTGCGTCATGTGTATCGTACTGTATGCGCATATGCTCATCGGCGTTAAGTCCGATCTGCTCGAAAGCGCGGGGTTCGCGGCGCTCCTTTTGCTGCTTTTCCGTCCCTCCTTTCTCTTCGAGGTCGGATTTCAACTTTCTTTCGCGGCCTGCCTTTCCATCGGCGTCCTGTCGAGGCCCCTGAAACGGCTGTCGTTAAAGATTTTTAAGGTCAAAGAGGGGCCGTATCTCGGGGAACGGGTCAAGAAATCCGTCGCTTCTTTTGTCTCCGTTTCGCTCGCCGCACAGCTCGGAACCGCGCCCGTCCTTCTCGATACCTTCGGATATATTTCTCTTTGGAGTCTCCTCCTCAACGGCGTTTTCGTCCCTCTCGTGGGCGCGGTTTTTGCGGGCCTGCTCGCGATTGCTTTCGTGGCGGCCATGCTGCCCCTTGCGGCTGCGCCCGTGCTGCTGTACGTGCCTTCCGTGCTGTGGTCGGCGATTTTGCTCGTCTTTCATGCCTTCGATTTCTCTCTTCCCGCCATACAGGGCTGGCGTTTCGGGCACGGCGCCGTACTCTATTACGCCGCGCTTTGCGCGGCTTCGGATAAAATCAATCTGTCGGCGAAAGCTCGGGGAATGTCGGCACTGCTTTTGGCGGCGGGAACCGTTTTGGCCGTCGTCGGAATCAATCTTTGACAAACGTTCTTCGGCGGAGCGGCAAAAACAGGTAAAACGATTTTCTTGCGTTTTTGAAGAGGATATGGTATAATAAAACGGAAAATCGGAAAGTCGGGCGGTTTTTTATAAATTTTCAGACAGGAGGTCGGAATAAATATGAAATACGTCGAATTCAGGAAGTTTACCGACGAAAACGGCGCGCTTCCCGTCTATTTGTTCGAGGGCGAGGAAACTTATTTCCGCGAACGCGGGAGCGAGCTGTTGTTGAAGCGTTTTCTCAAAGAGCCGACTCTCGATTTTACCGCCTTTGACGGGGGGACGCTGAAAGGGGAGAAACTGAAAGCACTGGCGGACGCCGTCAACAGTTTTCCTTTTTTGAGCGAAAAGCGGTTCATCAAAGTGACGGAATTTTACCCCACGGAAAAGGAGTACGATTTTTATCTCAGACCGATTTTTGAAAATCCGCCCAAGGACAGCGTCCTCATGATCGTCAATTCGGGCAAAGGCAAAGCCGGATGTGCGGCTCTTGCGAAAAAGCCGAACGTCACGTATGTGGATTGCGGCAGGTCGGACGAGGAGACGATTAAGAAATGGATATACGTCACCTGCAAACGTGCGGGCGTATATGCGGACGGCGTGACCTGCGGAAAAATTGCGGCCTACTGCGTGAACGATATGTCGAGAATCGCAAAGGAAACGGAAAAACTGCTCGTCTATTGCAGTGCGACGGGCGCCGCCCGTCTGACGGACGAGATCGTGGACGAGGTCGTTTATCCCGATTCGGAATATAAAATTTACGAGCTCGCAAACGCTCTTTCCCGAAAAAATTATTCGGCCTACGTGAAGATTTTGAGCGAGCTTTCCTCCAAGGGCTTCGACGAAATTTCCCTGCTCAATTCTCTTTGCTACTATTTCAAGGGACTGTATGAAGTGTCTTTAAGCCGCGGAAGCGACCGCGAGGTTGCGGCGGCGCTCGGAATCAAGGAGTATGCCGCAAAGAAGAATCGGGAACAGGCCGCAAAATTCCCCAAAGGAGAATTGTTTCGCTGTTACAGGGATGTTTACGAGGCTATCGGGGGAATCAAATGCGGGGAGTTGACCCCGTCTTCCGCTTTGAAAGCGGTCACCGCGCGGGTCTTTTTCGGAGGCGAAAGCCGAAAAGTTCCCCTTTAAGGCGAAAAAAAGGTGAAAAACGAAAAAAAGCGGATTAAAATACTTTCCTTTTGGACGGATATCTTATATAATATATCCAAGTGAGAATAGTTGTTTTGGATGCTTAACTTGACTATATTTTATCAAAGGAGGCAGGATTATGGAAGCATACGCTTTGGCCGCGGGAGTCACCGCGACGTTAACGAAGCTTGGCGAAGACATCATCGGGTTCTTTTCGGGATTCTCCGTCGCTTACGCAGCGGAAATCCTTCTCTTTTACCTGCTCATTTATTACGTGTCGAAGGTTTTGCGCGATAACGACGCAACGCGGCTGATGCTCGTCTATTGGGGCGTTATTCTGGTCATGGGCGTCATGAAATATTCCGTCGAACTGTTCGACACAAAGTTTTATTTCTATTTTGTGCTCGTGCTTTCCATGTTCATGCTCATTCTGTTCAACGTGGAGGTAAAAAAGAGCCTTTGGGACGTTCATAATTCTCCTGCGGAAAAAGCGGAAAGGTTAATCGGCGGAGCCGAAGCCCGTTCGCGAGCGGAAGTAGAGCGCTGTATTTCCGATATCATCAAAGCGCTTCAAAATATGTCGAAAAATAACGTGGGAGCTCTGATCGTTCTTTCCAAGGGGAATTTGCCCAAGCAGGTTCTGCAAAGCGGCGTGATGCTGGACGCGGAGATTTCCACACAGCTCATCGAGGGGATATTCTTTCCCAAGGCCCCTTTGCACGACGGCGCGATGATTATCCGAGGACATAAAATACAGGCGGCGGGCTGTTTTCTGCCCCTGACGCAAAAGACGAGCTATCCCAAGGAGTTCGGTACCCGTCACCGCGCGGGAATCGGCATCACGGAGGTATCCAACGTCGTTTCACTGGTCGTCTCAGAGGAGACGGGAATCATTTCGATCATCAAACAGGGCAACGTGCAGCGTTATGCGGATTACGACATGCTGAAAAGCGCGTTGAGGGATTATTATTGGCAGGAACTGCCCCTGTCGGATAAAAAGAATAAGTAAGGAGGCCGTGCATGAATAAGTTTGCAAAATTTTTCAAAAACGTTTTTGTCAATAAATTGTGGATAAAGCTCATCGCCGCTTTTCTGGCGTTGTTCGTGACGGTGCTTCTCAATATCTGAGCGCACTTTGCGCGCTGTTCGTTCATATAATAAAACAGGGAGTTCTACGTATAAAAATCGGGGAGAATGAGAAAATTTCAGACGGAGGGAAAAGGCTTCCATGCCTTTTCGGAATAGAGAAAGAGGTCTTTTATGGGCATCAAAGTTTGTAAATTCGGCGGCACGTCCATGGCGGACGGAAATATTATCCGCTCGGTTGCGAAAATCGTAAATTCTGACGAGGACCGACGATATGTCGTAGTCTCCGCGCCCGGAAAACGTTTCAGCGGAGATATCAAGGTAACCGATCTCCTGTATGAATGCAGTGACGAAGCTGCCACGGGTATGAAACGCAGCGAAGTTTTTTCAAAAATCCGGACCCGTTTTTTGAGCATCGAAAAAGAAATCGGAATGGATATCGGTCTCGAAGCGATGCTGGACGAAATCGAGTGGAATATCGTCTCCGGAGCGGGAAAGGACTATTGTGCTTCCCGTGGGGAATATCTTTCGGGCCGAATTATGGCGGCGGTTCTCGGCATTCCGTTCGTTGACGCGGCGGACGTCATTCAATTTAAGGCGGACGGCACGTTGGACGAGAGTACATATTCTTTAATGGCCTCCGTTCTCAAAAAATATCCCAGGGCAGTAATTCCGGGCTTTTACGGGAAGGGCGCGGACGGGAAAATCAAGACCTTTTCCCGCGGCGGGAGCGATATTACGGGCGCGATAGTAGCGCGGGCAGTGAAGGCTTCGCTCTATGAAAACTGGACGGACGTCAGCGGATTTTTCGCCTGCGACCCCAGAATCGTGCCTTCCGCAAAGTGTATCAAGGAGCTTTCCTATCAGGAGCTTCGGGAACTTTCCTATATGGGAGCAAACGTATTGCACAGCGATTCCATTTTTCCCGTCAAAGCTGCGGGGATTCCCATTCGGATTCGCAATACTTTCCGTCCTCAGGACGAAGGTACGCTGATTGTGGATAGCGACGTGCGCAATCCCGAGGGAAACGTCGTGACGGGCATTGCGGGAAAGAAGGACTTTACGGTCATTCTGCTCGAAAAGTCCATGATGAACGCGGAAGTGGGGTTTGCGGCGAACGTGCTCAAAGTACTCTGCCGCCACGGAATTTCCTTTGAACATCTCCCTTCGGGAATCGATACCATGTCCGTGGTCATTGAGAATAAATATCTCGAAGAAGTCAGTTTGGACGATATTTTACAGGAAATTCGGGACGCGGTGCACCCCGATTATATCCATACGCGGGAAAGCGTGGCTCTCGTCGCGACGGTGGGACACGGCATGGCGGAGAGCGTCGGTACTTCCGGACGGCTTTTCAAGGCGCTTTCGGACGCAGAAATCAACGTCATCATGATAGATCAGGGCTCCAGCGAGTTAAATATCATCGTCGGTGTGGACAACGAAGATTGTGCGGCGTGTATCCGCGCGATTTACCGCGAATTTTTCGGTTGAGGCTCAATCGAAAGAAACGACCGATTTTCCGTTGAGGAACGCGCACGGTTCGGGCGGTTTTCGATTTCGTCTTTATTTGATCGGCTGCGAAAGACAGTTATTAATTTTTTCTATCGCCGTTTTTCCCGTACCTTTCGGCTAAGCCTTGAAAGGTACGGGAAAAACGGCATGGAGGAAGCTATGGACAAGTTATTCAAGAAAAAAGCGAGTTTTGCTTTCCTATATGCCGCTACGGCAATTTTGATAGAAATTATTTCTTTCTGTGCCATGGGCATGGGGGTGATACCCTCCTTTTGGGGAATAGATCTCGCGTTCATTTTGGGCTTTGCCGTCATTATTTTCGTTTTGCCCTGTACGGCGTCCATCGTTTTCAACGGCATCATGCTTTTGATTCAGGTTATCCTTGCGTTTGTCAACGAAGCGCTGCAAAGTATGAGCGGCATGGTGTTCAGTTTCGATATGCTCAATTTGGCCAAAGAGGTAGGCGGAGCCTTTAATTCCGATTTCGTCAATTGGTGGCTTCTCGCGGGACTTTTGGCTCTCTATGCGGCTGAAATGACGGGGCTTATTCTTTTGCATAAGTATGTCAAGACCCGCCGCATGCGTTTTTCGCGCAATGCCGTCGTCATTCTTCTTCTCGTGTGCCTCATCGGAGAAAATGCCTCTATGCTTCTCTATCATACGACGGTCAGTGCTTTTCAAAGCTCTACTGCCGCAGATGAATTTGCCGATTATAACGACGACAATCTGTTGTATACCACGCAGTTCATTCCTTCAAAGGCCTTGAAGAAATTCGGGACGTTCGGATTTTACTTCATAAATATTTCCAATGTCTTGAACGAGCTTTTCGGAAAGTCTACCAACGACACCTCTTTGAGACAGGGGCTTTCCGCGCTCGACAATTATTTTTCGGAAGGGCAGATGAGCAGCGAAGCCTATGGCGACGCCAATCTCTATACGGGTTCGTTGAAGGGAAAGAACATCGTCCTGATCGTCATCGAGTCGGGCGAGTGGTACGGGATCAATAAAGAATATACGCCTACTCTCTATGAAATGGCGACGAAGGGAATCGCCTTTACCGAATATTATGCGAGGGATAAGACGAACCATTCGGAGGCGATGTCCATTTTGGGCAGTTATCCGTCGAACAGCGATCCTTCGACAAAACTGAAAGAGGCAGAACTCTCCTTCACGCTTCCCAATCTTCTCGGAAATCTGGGCTATACGACGAATTATTTTCATGCGAATAACAAATCTTTCTATAATCGTGACGTCACGCACGGAGCGGGCGGGCCCTACGGGTTCGATACGGCGCATTTTTTGGACGACATGCCCGCGCTGGAAGGGTGTGACGAGGAAGGAAACGTCATTAAAAAGAGCTTCTATAATTTCGATAAGGACGCTTTGATTACGGAGAACTATTTTCCCGAATATACGCATAAGGAAGCGGGTGACGGGGCTTTCTTTACGATGCACATGACGCTTTCTTCCCACGGAGCGTACGACGACCTTCTCGATTTGGGCGATTATCCCTTTACGGACGATCGCTATTACGATACCGATATGACGGCGGAGGAACGGGCGGAGCATCAGAAGAAACTCCAAGAGGAGTTTTCCAAGAAATGTACGGTGAAAGGCTTTGAAAAATATTATGAGATAATCGATTCCTATCCCTCCACTTTCGTGGCGGATAAAGGGATAAAGTTTTCCGAAGAAGCGACGGAGGAAGCGCGAGCGGAAGAGGTCTACCTTCGGTATAAGCGTTTTCAGGCGGGAATGATGGATCTCGACGAAGCGGTAAATTCTCTCGTTTACGATTTGGCGCGGACAGGCCAATTAGACGATACGGCGTTTTTGTTCTATGCGGACCATACTGCGTATTATAATAATCAGAACTATTATTTGAAGGGTGTAGAGACGGGGGACAATTGGAACACCGACCTTTACAATATTCCTTCTTTCTTCTGGTACGGCGGAAGCATGAATTGCAACGTTTCTCCTGTGGAAGATTTTTACGAGGACTATCACGAAATTTCTTTTACGGCGAAAAAAGATACGGACAGTCCTTTGCAGGGCGGAAGGACGATAGATAAGTTCACGTGTTCTTTCGATATTCTGCCCACGCTTTTACAGCTTGCGGGATACGATTATAATCTGAATTTATATCAGGGCGTCAGCATGTTTTCCGACCTTAAAAGCATTTTTGTCAGTCGGGAATCGGGAATTTTTACGGACGACATCTATTACGACGGAATTACCGTTTCGGTGCGTCAGGAAGACGGCAGCTGGAAACAGTACGACTATGAAGGGACAATCTATTCGGAGGAAGGATTTTCGGACGAAGTAAAAGAATTTTTGAAGGCCAGCCTCCGATATTACGATAAACAGCAGATGCTGGAAGAGATGTATAAGCTGGATTATTTTGCAAAGCGTCCCATTTTCCGCGAAGTGTCCAAAGAAGGGAAAATTTTTTATTACGTGCGTCAATATGACGGCGCCGCCGCGGTCTGAGCTTTCGGAATAGGGGTGGATTATCGAGTCAAAAATACGCCTTATGGCGTAAAAAATATGGAGTAAGAAAGATGAAAAATTACAAGGTATCGTTGAAGGAAACGTACGGAATCGAGGGCGGAGAATTGGAGTGTATCCTTCTCGACCTTCCTTTCGACAGGGAGACTCCCGAATGGAAGCGTCCCGCGGTCATCGTAGTGCCTGGCGGAGGATATCATATGGTCAGCAAGAGAGAGGGCGAACCGATCGCTTCCGCGTTTCTCTCGCGGGGCTTTCAGACCTTTGTCCTGACTTATACGACCGCTCCCGAAGGCGCGGCTTATCCCGATCAGCTCATTCAGCTTGCCGCGGCGGTGGATTACGTCAAAAAACATGCGGCGGAATGTTTTGTCAATCCCGAAGAAGTTTTCGTCGTCGGATTTTCGGCCGGCGGACATCTCGCGGCGGATTTGGCGGTAGAGTACGCCTCCGTGCCGCAGAAATCGGGATTGGAGCTCGATTGCCGTCCGAGCGCCGTAGGTCTCGGCTATCCCGTAATCAGCTCCAAAGCGGGCCATGTGGATTCGTATAACAATATCTTGTCGGGTTACACGGAAGAGGCAAAGGTCGAAGCGATGAAATCCCTCGATCTCGACGAACGGGTCACGGACGATACTCCGCCCGCTTTCCTTTGGTCGACGAGCGAGGATACGACGGTCCCTTCCGAAAATTCTCTGTTGTATGCTTTGGCGCTCGCGCGGCATAAAATTCCCTATGAATTGCACGTATATCCGAAGGGATGGCACGGACTTTCTACCTGCGACGGCGAGGTGAATCCTCCTCAGGAGTTTCTCAAAAAGAATTCACATTGGCTGGACGACTGCGCGCAGTTCTTCCGTCTGTTTACGAAAGAGACCTTTTAATCGAATGAATCGGAATGCGGCGGCCCCGACTATGGCGGGGCCGCCGTTTTATTGAGCAAATTCGGTGATTTTTATCTATAACTATCCTTAGCGCCGTTGTTCTTGGTTTGATGATCCGAAAAGCCGCTTTTCTGAATCCGATTTCCCCCAAAGCCGGTTATCCCTGTTTGAAATGCGTATAGACTTTTCCCGTCAGAAGCGGCTGTCCCAGTGCCTTGGAGAGCTGCGACACGTTGACGACTTGGTATCCCGCTTCATAGAGCTTCGGCAGCAGCATTTGAACCGCTTCGGCGGTATGCGGATAAGCGTCGTGCATTAAAACGATCGCTCCTGGAGCTTTATTTTTCCAGATGTTTTCGTATATCTGCCATGTAGATACTTCTTTTCTCCAATCCTCGGGATCAATCGACCAGTCGATCATCGGCGCTTTTGCCTGCTCAATGACTTTATCGTTAAAATTGCCGTAAGGGACGCGGAGGAGATGTCGCGCTTTCCCGTCGAGTTTTCTCAAAAGAAAATCCACCGAATCGATTTCCTCGCGGATTTTTTCGGGCGGAAGCAATTTCAGATTCTTGTGCGACTGCGTGTGGTTTCCCAGCTCGAACCCCGCGCCGTGCGCCCGTTCGAGATAAGAGTAAGTCTTTTGATTGACGAGGATTCCGTTGACGAAAATCGTCGCGGAAGCGGGGCAATCGGGATTTTTTTCGTTGAAGTCTTCAAAGACCTCCAAAGTCCTTTTCAGCGTATAGTTAGGTGCGTCGTCGAACGTAAAAGCGATGAGCTTTTTTTCCGTATCCACCCTTGAAACGTCTACGTCCGCCGTACTCCAAACCGTTTCGGCTTTTTCTCCCGTCCCCGCCGTTATTTCCGCCGCAGCGGCGACATTGAATTTTCCCGCGAGGCTTTTCGCAGCTTCTTTTGCGGACAGCCCGCACGGCGCGAACGCGACGAAAAGAAACAGCGCGGAGAACGCCGCGCAAAATAGCTTTTTCATGACTGTTGAACTCCTCGATGGCAGTTGACAACAGTATTCGCTTTTAGGGACAGAGTTATGCGGAATTTCAATAGACGAATGGAATTTTTCCGTCGTCGAATTCCGCGGGCGGAGGCGCATCGGTCGCCACGCAGTCGAATTCTTCCAATCCCGTCAGCCGATAGGAGGCGTTTGCCGAAAATTTTGTATGATCGACGACGAGGATTTTTTTCGCGCTTCTGAGAAAAGCTGCCCGCTTGATTTCCTTTTGATCGAGCGATCGCTCGAAAGCGGCTTTTTCTTTTACGGCGGCGCAGGACGACAGCATGAGATCGAAGGAAAAATCTTCGAGCTGTCTCGTCGTCCAGCTCCCCGTTGCGGAGTTCGTGTTGAATTGCACACTCCCGCCGAGGAGAATGAGGGTGACGTTTGGCTTTTTCGATAACTGCATCGCCGTCTGCAAATTGTTCGTGACCACCGTTTTGAAACTTAAATCCATGCGCGCCGCTAAGGCCAGAGCCGTGGAGGAACTGTCTATGAATACGGTCTTGAAATCGGGCAGGATTTTGAGCGCCACGCTCGCCGCGCGTTCCTTTTCCTGCGCGTTTTTGTTGATCCGCACGAACATGGAAATTTCGTCCGCGTTTTCGGGCAGAACCGCTCCGCCGTGACTCCGCTCGATCAGCCCCATTTTTTTCAGCTCCGCGAGGTCGCGGCGGATCGTCGCTTCGCTCGCGTACAAAGAATGCGCAAGCTCCCGCACGTACGCGGTCTTGTGCTCTTTGAGAAAATCCATGATTTTATTCTGTCGCTCGTTGGTAAACATAAATTCTTTTCCTTGCGCGTTTATGATTGTTTATGCTCATATTGTATCATAAAAATGCTTTTTTGTCAATATTTCAAACATATATAGACAAGGACGGAAATATGTGGTATAATAAAAAAAGAAATGCTTGTGCGGACAACGAATCCTGCACGGCACAATCTGACGGCAAGGAAAATATACGCAGGGAGCGATGTTACGTATATGAAATATTATCTGGCAATCGATATCGGCGCGTCGTCGGGGCGGCACATTCTCGCGCATATGGAAGGCGGCAGAATGGTCACGGAGGAAATCTATCGCTTTTCCAACGGCCCGAAGGCGGTTTTTGAGGGGAACGGACAATGTTTGACCTGGGATTCGTCCCGACTGTTCAAAGAGATTTTAATCGGGCTGAAACGGGCGAAGGAGCTCGGAAAAATCCCCGATTTCGTCGCGGTGGATACTTGGGGGGTAGACTATGCGCTCCTCGACGAACGGGACGAACCGATCGGGGAAATTTACTGCTACCGCGACGGACGGACAAAGACGGCCGTTCCCGCCGTTCACGAAAGGATTCCCTTTTCGCGGCTGTATGAAAGGACGGGAATACAGTATCAGCCTTTCAATACCGTCTATCAGCTTTTCGCCGATAAGCGTTCGGGACGGCTTTCGGGCGCAAAGAGCTTTTTGATGCTGCCCGATTATTTCCATTTTCTCCTGACGGGCGTCAAGAAGCAGGAGTATACCAATGCCACCACGACGGGCATGGTCAATGCACTCACCAGAAGCTGGGACGAAGAAATTCTCGGCTCGCTCGGTTTCGACCGTTCGCTGTTTGGGGCGCTGTCCCGTCCGGGCGAACGGGTAGGAAAATTCAAAAAGGAAGTGGCGGATTTTGTAGGCTATGAAGCGGAAGTGATATTGCCCGCGACGCACGACACGGCCAGCGCGGTCTTGGCGGCGCCGCTTTCGGGACGGACTCCGTATATTTCGAGCGGCACGTGGTCTCTGCTCGGCGTGGAGCGCCCCGAAGCCTGTACGACGGACGAAGCGCGGGAAAAGAATTATTCCAACGAAGGGAGCATAAACGGCGATTTCCGCTTGCAGCAGAATATCATGGGGCTTTGGATGATTCAGCAGGTGCGGCACGAGCTGGACGATAAATACAGCTTTGACGAGCTGGTGACGCTGGCGCGGGAACACCCGATCGAAGAGACGGTGGACGTCGAGGACGAAAAATTTCTCGCGCCCGAAAGCATGCTGAAAGCGGTGCATTCGTCCGTCGGCAGAGAACTTTCGGTTGGAGCGACGGCGTACTGTATCTTCAACAGTCTCGCCAAGGGCTATGCGGAGAGCCTGTCGGCTCTGGAAGCCCTGACGGGGGAGAAATATAATACCCTCAACATTATCGGCGGAGGGAGCAAGAATATGTTCCTCAACGAACTGACCGCGAAATATACGGGAAAGAAAATCATCACGGGCCCGACGGAGGGCACGGCGATCGGGAATTTTATCATGCAGATGGTCGGCGCGGGGGAAATCTCCTCCGTGGCGGAGGGCAGAAAGATCGTCAGGGCGTCTTTCAATATCAAAGAACTTTAACGGAAAAAAGGAAAAAGGAGATTTTTATATGTCAAGATACGAAGAAGCGAAAAAGATGTACGCCGCTTACGGCGTGGACACGGAAGAGGCGCTTTGCCGCCTGAAAGAAATCCCCGTCAGCGTGCATTGCTGGCAGGGGGACGACGTTTTGGGTTTCGACGGGAGCGATTCTCTGTCGGGCGGAATCCAGACCACGGGCAACTATCCCGGCAAAGCGGTGGGGCCCGAACAGCTCATGGCGGACATTAAAAAGGCGTTTTCTTTAATGCCCGGCAAAAAGCGTCTGAATCTGCATGCGAGCTATGCCGTTCTCGGCGCGGACAAAGGCAAGGTGGACAGAGACGCCTATACGTATAAATATTTCGAGCCTTGGGTAAAATTCGCCAAGGAAAACGGCATTTCGGGCATCGATTTCAACCCTACGTTTTTCGCGCATCCGAAGATGAAGGACGGGCTTTCCCTGTCCTCTCCCGACGAACCCACCCGCAAATTCTGGGTCGATCACGGCAAGGCCTGCATGAAGATAGCGGCGGAGCTCGGCAAAGCCATGGGCAGCCCCTGTCTCGTGAATATCTGGATTCCCGACGGGTATAAGGATATTCCCGCCGACAGACTTTCCCCCCGGTTGCGCCTGAAAAAGTCCCTCGACGAAATTCTCGAAGACTACGACAAAGAATGGGTGATCCCCGCGGTGGAGAGCAAGGTATTCGGAATCGGGCTGGAAAGCTACACGGTCGGAAGCAACGAATTTTATCAGAACTATGCGGCGAAGGCGGGGATTTGCTGCCTTTTGGACAACGGGCATTATCATCCGACGGAGGTCGTTTCCGATAAGATTCCCGCGTTGCTCGCCTTTTACGATAAGGTGGCTCTGCATGTCACCCGCCCCGTGCGCTGGGACAGCGACCATGTCGTTCTGTTCGAGGACGAACTCAAAGAGATCGCAAAGGAAATTATCCGCAACGGAGCGGAACAGAAAGTGCTCATCGGGCTCGACTATTTCGACGCCTCCATCAACCGAATCGGCGCATGGGTGACGGGCGTGCGCGCCATGCAGAAGGCGCTGCTGTTCGCTCTGCTTCTTCCGAACGAGACGCTCAAAGGATTGCAGGATAAAGCGAATTTCGGGAAACTGATGTATCTGAATGAGGAGCTCAAACTGCTTCCGCTCGGAGATATCTGGAACGAATATCTCGCGCGTCAGGGTATGAATAACGAATGGTACGCGGAAGTGGAGAAGTACGAAAAAGAAGTGCTTTCCCTTCGCAAATAAGAGGAAAAAAGGAGAAAATTCATCATGGGATTCATGGACGATTTGAAAAAGAGCGCAGGAAAGCTCTTGAAAAAGAATATTTTGGAAGCGCCTTTCGTAAAAGAGATGTGCAGGACGACCGCCAATATGTACCGTCTCGGCTGGGACGAAAGAAACGGCGGGAATATCAGTTATCTGTTGAAAGAGGAGGAAGTCGCGGAATATCTCGATTTGAACGAAGTGATCCGCACGATTCCGACGGGCTTTGACGCAAAGCCGCTGATCGGAAAAATCTTCATCGTGACGGGTACGGGAAAATATTTCAAGAACGTGGAATTCGATCCCGAAACCAATCTCGGAATTATCCGTATTGCCGCGGACGGCACCACGGCGGAGCTTCTTTGGGGATATAAGGACGGCGGAAGATTTACTTCCGAGCTTCCCGCCCACCTCATGAGCCACATGGCTCGCCTTTCGATAGATCCTCTGCATCGGGTAGTCATGCATTCTCATCCCACGTATACGATAGCGATGAACGCGGTCTGTCCCGTGGACGAAAAGGATTTCACGCATAAGCTCTGGCAGTCGAATACCGAATCGATCGTGGTATTCCCCGATGGCGTGGGAATTTTGCCCTGCATGGTCTGCGGAACGACCGAAATCGGGGAAGCGACGGCGGAGAAAATGAAAAAATTCCGTCTCGTCGTATGGACGAATCACGGAATTTATGGCACGGGCAGAGATATGGACGAAGCGTTCGGGCTTATCGAGACGGTGGAAAAGACCGCGCAGATTTACATGCTCGCATTGGGACATACCGTCAACGTCATTCCCGACGAGACCTTGAAGGCGCTCGCAAAGCGCTTTGACGTGACGCCGTTGGAAGGCGTGCTCGAATAAAGCGGATTATGGAAAGATATGCTTGGAAAGCCGTATTGAAGGAAGGACAGAGGAAAGAATATATCCGCCGCCATAAACAGATCTGGCCGGAAATGAAGGACGTGCTGAAAACGGCGGGAATCGTCAATTACTCTATATGGCTTTCGGGAAATGAACTCTTCGGATATTACGAATGTGAGAAGGGCAGCGCTTATGCCGCGAAGATACAGGCGGAAAGCCCTGTCGTCCAAAAATGGAACGAGTTCATGAAGGACGTCATGCTCATGGAAACGGACGAACGGACGGGCGCTCAACCCCTTCTCGAAGAGGTATTCTATCTCGCTTGACGGGGCGTTTGAAGTGCGAATAGCGCGGTTATATATAAGTAACGCGGCTCCATAGTTGACGCAGTATTATAAAGGTACGTTGTATTGATATGTCGGCGCGGCATTGCGCTACTACGGTATTACGGTACGGAAAAATTTTTCTGAAAATAAAGAAACAAATCAAAAAATAATAAAGAATAAGGAGATAAAAAACAATGGCAAGAATCGTTTTGAACGAGACGAGTTATCACGGCGCGGGCTCTATCAACGAGATCCCGGGGGAAATTGCGAGAAGAGGGCTGAAAAAAGCATTTGTTTGCTCCGATCCCGACCTCGTAAAATTCGGCGTTACGAAAAAGGTGCTCGACGTATTGGACGGCGCCAAGATCCCGTATACTTTGTATTCGGACATCAAGCCCAATCCCACGATCGAGAACGTGCAGACGGGCGTTGCGGCGTTTAAGGAGAGCAAGGCGGATTGCCTCGTCGCGATCGGCGGCGGTTCTTCTATGGATACGGCGAAGGCGATCGGCATTATCATTGCGAATCCCGAATTTGCGGACGTGCGTTCGCTGGAAGGCGTAGCGCCCACCAAGAACCCTTCTGTTCCGATTATCGCGGTTCCCACGACGGCAGGCACCGCGGCGGAGGTCACTATCAATTACGTCATCACCGACGTGGAAAAGAAACGTAAATTTGTCTGCGTGGACGTCCACGATATTCCCGTCGTCGCAGTGGTAGATCCCGAAATGATGTCCACGATGCCCAAGGGGCTTACGGCCGCGACGGGCATGGATGCGCTCACGCACGCAATCGAGGGCTATATCACGAAAGGCGCTTGGGAAATGACGGATATGTTCCACCTCAAAGCGATCGAAATCATTTCCAAATCTCTCCGCGGCGCAGTCGCCAATACGAAGGAAGGCAGAGAGGGCATGGCACTCGGACAGTACATCGCGGGTATGGGATTCTCCAACGTCGGGCTGGGAATCGTTCACTCCATGGCGCACGCATTGGGAGCAGTTTACGATACGCCCCACGGCGTGGCGAACGCCATTCTTCTGCCCACCGTCATGGAATATAACGCCGAAGCGACGGGCGAAAAGTACCGCGACATCGCCAAAGCGATGGGCGTCGAGGGCACCGAAAAAATGTCTCAGGCCGAATACAGAAAAGCGGCCGTGGAAGCGGTCAGACAGCTTTCCAAGGACGTCGGTATTCCTCAGGATTTGAAGGCTATCGTCAAGGACGAGGACGTGGACTTCCTCGCACAGTCCGCCATGGACGACGCCTGCCGTCCCGGCAATCCCAAAGATCCCACGCTCGATGACATCAAGGCGCTGTATCGTTCTTTAATGTAATGATAAATGATAAAGAGACGCCGGACCTGAAAGGTCCGGCGTTTTTTCCATATAGTCATTATAGCTATTGTAATCGTTTTATCGATAAAAAGTCCCGAAAAAGGAATTTCCGCGGAGGTTTTGAAAAACCCCGTTTTTTTATTGTCCGATAAATTACATTTAACAATTTAAGTAAAATATAATGTCAATTTTTCCTTCTTGCGCCGTCCCGTTATAAAACATAGTATCGATCCCGCCGATTTCAAAGCCCGTTTTCAAATAAAATTTACAGGCAATCAGGTTGTTATCCTGTGCTTGCGTATAGATTCCTTTATAGCCGTTCGCAGTCGCTATCTTTTTACCTTCTTCTATTAATTTTTTACCTATTCCGTTATGACGATACTTTGCATTGACTTTCAAATCATATAAATAGAGATATTTGTTGCAGGATTTTTGAAATATCGCCAATCCGATACAAGCTTCATTTTCCGTATATGCGCCCACAAAAAAACTGTCGGAGGAAAGTAGGGCGTAATCATAGTGCTCATTCGGAAATGTCATTTCATAACGCTGTTCATTCGGATATAAACTTACATGATAATTCCAAGTCCCGTTGTATTCGGGATACAATTTTCCTATGATTGAAAATGGTTCGTTCGGTATATTTATATCGTTGAAACGAGCCGCATCGATTTTCTTTATCGTAAAATCCATCTTTAACGTCTCCGCCAAATAACTTTTTATTCTGCTTTCCGTTAAAAGTAAAATAAATAAGCGCACCGCCTCGCTTGCAAGGCATAGTGCGCTTTACTTGTTGCAGTAAAATTCCTGTTCGGGCTTGCTTTTATTCACCCTTGAAAGGGAGAAGAGAAGCGATTCTCGCGCGCTTGATGGCGGTGGCGAGCAATCTTTGATGCGCGGCGCAGGTACCGCTCATTCTGCGGGGAACGATTTTACCGCCTTCCGTAACAAACTTTTTCAAGCGGTTAATATCTTTATAATCGATCGCATCGATTTTTTCCTGACAGAAAGCGCATACCTTTTTGCGAGGCATTTTTTTATAGCTCTTTTTAACGGCAGTCTTTTCTTCCATGACTCATTACTCCTTATGTTATTATTCCCGTCCGAATATCAGAAGGGGATATCGCTGTCGTCGTCCAGACTTTGAAGGACGGGTTTCTTTTTAGCGGGAGCCGGCGCAGAACGTGCGGGAGCCATCGGCGCATCGTCGTCGAACGAATCGCCCGAAGCCTTGGGCGTAAGGAATTCCACGTCCTGAACGATAATATCTACCGCAGTGCGTTTCACGCCCTGATTGTCCTCGTAGTTCCGAAGCTGAATACTTCCGCTGACGGCAACTTTGTTGCCTTTTTTGGTATAACGCGCCACAGTTTCCGCCGTCGCACGCCACGCCGTACAATTAAAAAAGTCGGTTTGGCGTTCGCCGTCCTGAGAGGAATAATTCCTGTTGACGGCAATAGCAAAATGACAAACCGCCACGCCGCTGGGCGTTTCGGTGAGTTCGGGGTCGCGCGTTAAATTTCCGATTAAAAAAACTTTGTTCATGATTTCTTACCTATCAGTTCAGTTTTGTGATCATGCGTCTCAAAACTTCGCCGTCGATGCCCGCAACGCGGTCAAGCTCATTGACAACTTTTCCGTCCGCTTCGAACGTCATGAGGACATAATACGCTTCGTTCTTGAACTTAATCGGATACGCAAGCTTTTTCGTTCCCCATTTGTCCGTGGATTCTACGGAACCGTTCATCGATTTTACGATTGTTTCGTATTTTTCGATTTCGGCGGCTTTCGCTTCGTCCGTGGCGTCGTTGTTGAGCAAATAGAGCATTTCGTACTTTGCCATAGTTTTGTTTCACCTCCCGGTCTTATTCGGCATGCCTTCCCGACATGCAAGGCTATACACAGCTTGTCTCAAAAAGCTGTATTCCTATTATATCCCATTTCCGTTTTTTAGTCAATTGATTTTCGGGCAAAATACCGCGAATTTTGAAGGATTTTGTTCTTTTCAAAACCCCGAGCGGAAATTTTTCCGCTCGGGGTTACCTTTTATGAATTTGGCTGCTTGTTACTGAGCGCCTGTAACACTTTGGTAACGTAATCGAGCATTTCCGTAATCGTCAGTTCTCCGATTTTTTCCTTGGGGCCGTTCTCGCCTTGGATAGGAGTTATTTCAAAAATCGTTGTTCCTCCGACCACGTATTTATAAAGAATATCGGTCTCCAAAAAAGCAGTATTGTCGGTCGTGATAATGCCGTCTTTATGTAAATCCTCCAAGGTCGCGCTTTGGACGTTCGCCGTCATGTTTGTGACTAACTTATCGATTTCAGAGATTTTATATTCTACCTCTTCTCCGTTCTCGGTTAAAAGATATTTCCAGGTTCCTTGCAGCACTCTTTCCGATTCGGTATCGGCTTCAAAAGTCGGAGAGGTGTAATACTTACCGTCTTTTTCGTAAAGCCTGTTTCCGTCTTTGTCGACAAAATAAACGACGGCGGTTTCTCCTTCTTCTGTCTTTTCGGTCTTGTAGATTTTATCCGCAAATACCTGTTGAACGGTGAGGTCGTTGAGGTCTTTTGCCAACGTTTTGATCGTGGAATCTTTGAGATGTTTGAGATAAATATTTCCTTCGACGTCCGTCTCTCCGAGAATTTCCGTCAAAGTGAGCGTATTGATCTTTGCGCTCAGCTGGTCGATAGGGGTATCTTTGAGACTGATGAGGAGCGCGGAGGTTTTTTCGTCGTCTTCGTCTATGGAGATGACGTCGCCCAACGTGAGATCCCGCGTAATCGTGGAGATAGGGGAATTTTCGCCCGAAAGGTCTCCTATGGTGCGGGGAGTTGCCCCGTCGATCATGACGACATTTCCGTTTTCGTCTACCGTGTAATCCTGCCCTTCCACGCCGTAGAGGATATACATGGTGATTTTATCTTCGGGGTCGGGGGTGATAATCGCGGACAGGCGGACAGAGTCAATCGTGCTCTTGTCTTTCAGATCCTTGACGGTGCGGGGCGATTTCCCTTCTTTCATGACGATTTCTTTTGTGCCGTCGTCGTTCGTGACGATTTCATAATCCTCGCCTTCATTTCCGTAAGCGATGGACATAAGGATAGCGTTATCCGAGGCCGCATCGAGGGAAAGGACCGTGGAAATATACATTTCGTCGATGATTTCCGAGCCGTTCTTCAAATCCTTTATGGTACGGGGAGCCTTGCCTTCCGCCCAAACGATTTCCCCGTTTTCTATCGTATAGTCCGCCCCTTCGTTTCCGTAAGCGAGCGCGACCATTACGGGATCGGAATCGGGGTCGAGGGGAGACACGCCGAGGACGTCTGCCAGTTTGAGCCCGTTCAAAAGCTCGCTTGCCTTTTCATCGTCGCGGAGATCTCCCACTGTCGTAGGAGCCTTCCCGCCTTCTATGCGGACGATCGTATTCGTTTCTGGATCTATCGCATAATCTATGCCTTCGCTTCCGTAAGCGAGTGCGAGTAACATGGAATCGGAATCGCCGTCGAGACCCATGAGGGTACCGAGCTCTATATCGTCGAGGAGATGGGAGCCTTCTCCGTCCATGAGGTCACCGAGCGTCGTCTTTTCGTAGAGCAGTTTTTCGCCCGAGCAGTCCTCTTCTTCATAGAGATAGAAATTAGTATCTCCTTCCTTGTCGGCTTTCGCGTAGTAATTTTTCGTGCTTCCATCGGGGACGCGATAAATTCCGTTTTCCAACAACTCCGCATTTGCGTCTACGCCTTTTTCGTCGTATAAAACGCCGTCTTTTAAGGTATAGACGAGGGGGAGCATTTGGATTTCAAACTCACCTTCTCCGACTTCGACGACCTTGTAGCTTTTGTTTTTCGTCCCGTAAGCGAGGGCGCACATGAGGTCGTCGTTCGGGTCTACTTTCAGCACGGCGCCGAGCTCCATTTTGTCGAACAGTTCGCTGGTATCGCCGTCTGTGAGGGAGCCGATCGTATTCGGCGCGGTAATCGGGACGATTTTTCCGTTTTCGATGACATAATCCTTTCCCTCGCTGCCGTAGGCGAGCGAAATGAGGATTGCATCGGATTCCGGCGTCACGTTGAGAACGTCTCCGAGACGCATATCCTCAAATACCTCCGTCACATTTCCGCTCGTCAGGGAGCCTATGGACAGCGGCTTGTGTTTAATGAGCTTTCCCGACTTGTCATACGCTTCATAAGAGCCCGCCGTTGCGGTCGCTTTCAGATTGCAGACGATTTCATTTTCGGACGTGTAGACGATAAAGGCATATTGTTCATCGTTCTCGTCGGAAAGGGCGCAAGCCGCGGCTTGCGCAGCCTTGACAGGCTGCGCGGAAATATAATTTCCGTTTTCTGCTATCCAGCGTTCCGCCGTTTCGTCGTAGGAGTATACGACGCCGTCGGGGTCGGTAATCGTATTCGCCGCCCCGTCGTATTTGTAGGAAAGGGGAAGCATTTCCACGGTATTTGTCGCTTCGTCGTATGTATACGTTTCGCCCTCGGCGCCGTAAAGCAGTGCGCGAATCATGGGGTCGGAGTTGTCTACGGTTCCCATGACGGCGGACAGACTGACCTTGTCGAGCACCTGATTGGTGTCAACGGTCAGCGAGCCGAACGTAGTGGGCTTTGCGTCGCCCAGCATGACGACGTTGCCCTCTTGGTCGAAGGTATAATCCTCTCCTTCTTCGCCGTAGCAAAGGGCCATGAGGAGGGAATAACTGTCGTTTGTCTCCTCCAACATACCCGCCTTGTCGAGCATGGTGCCTATTTCTATGTCGTTTACGGTATCCTTAAAAAAGGTGCTCATTTCCGAAAGAGGCGTGGCGAGGAACACATCTGCGTCGACGACGACGCCGTATTCTCCCATCTGTTCCGTCAGTTTTTCGGCGGTTTTGCGCACCATTGGGGAGAATTTTTCCAAAGAAGAAAGGCTGGCGTTGCCGTTTTGGAAGTCGGAGGCGAGCTGGTTTAAGTCTTTGAGAAGGCCGTAAACCGTCTTTTGAGCGTACTCTTCGGTGATATATTCCGTATAATCAATATCGCTGCCCGTAATTTTATTGACGGTATCAAATCCGTCCTTGATTTTTATCTTTGCAAAAAGCACATATCCGAGCCCCGCGAGTCCGCCGAGCGTACAGATGAGCCCCAGGATAAAACCGAGCAGGACGGCGAGAAATTTGCTCCAAAAGTGACTTTTGCGTTCAGGTTCGTATTCGTAATCTTCTTCGTAGTGTGCCATAAGTCCGTTACCTCACTTTCTGACGACCAAAAATTTAGGAGAGCCGTTGACTTCGTATTCGCCCGCGGCATCGATTTCGAAACATTCGCCCGAAGCGAAAGGAATTTCGCCCTTTTTCCATTTGAAATAGCCGTTTCCTTCGAGAATTTTGAGAAAATCTTTTCCTTCCGAGAATAATTTGAAGCGTTCGGCCTCTTTGACGAGGAGTGCGCCGCCGCTTTTTCCGAGCTTTGCCCCCTGCACGCGGCCTTCCTTAAAGACAAAATTTTCTTCTGGGAGAGAAAAAACGCCCTGCGTTTCCGTTTCCTGTAATTTTATGATATGCATAAATATTTTCTCCGTATGATGTATAACTACATTATAGCGTATTCCGAATAAAAATGCAAGTATTTCCCCGAAAATAACGACAAAATCAGTATCTTCCGTCCGTAGGGGGCGGATCGTCGGGAAAATCGGACAGAAGTCCGCCGCCCGAACTTCCGAGGTCGACGTCTTTGAGTTTTTTTGCGATAATTCTCGTCCTTCCCGCGGCGTTTTCTATGGTATCCTGCGCCTCCTGCAATTTTTTCTGCGTCTTTTCGAGCACGTCTGTAAACTTCCCGAATTCGTGCTTAAATACCGCCAGAAGCTGCCAAAGCTCCTGCGAGCGGCGTTCTATCGCGGACACCTTGAAGCCCGTCTGCAACGTGGAGAGGAGGGCGCTCAGATTGGTGGGGCCGCAGACGAGGATTCGCCTTAAAGAGAGATATTCGCTCAGATCGGGGATTTTGAGCACTTCCGCATAGAGACTTTCTATCGGGAGATACATGACGGCGAAATCGGTCGTCCGAGGGGGGAGGATATATTTGGAAGCGATGGAATCCGCCTGTAATTTGACTGCCCTGCCGAGGTTTTTCAAGGCCCGTTCCTCCGCTTCGCGGTTGCAGGCGTTTTCTGCGTCGATGAGCCGCTGATATTCTTCTATGGGGAATTTGCTGTCTATGGGCAGATAGACGCAGGCGCCGTTTTTTTCGGGCAGGAGCACGGCGAAATCGACCATGGAATCCGTCAGCGGATTGAGCTTGACCGAAGCCGCGTATTGATTGGGCGCCAGCATTTGCGAAAGCAGGGCGCCGAGCTGCATTTCTCCCCAGGTGCCGCGCAGTTTGACGTTAGAGAACACCTTTTTGATGTCGGAGACGCTGGCGGCGAGGCTCTGCACCTCTCCGATGCCGCGGTATACGGCTTCCAGGCGCTGTTGAATGACGGAATAGCTTTCCGTCAGCTTGCTTTCGAGCGTTTCGGACAGCTTGTCGTTCACGGTGCGGCGTATTTCGTCGAGCGCCCTCTGGTTGTTTTCCGCGACGTAGCGGAGCTGTTCCCCGACCGTCTTTTGCATGTTGTTGAGTCGGTATTCCGTCATGGAGCCGAGCGAAGTGATCGCCTTATTCGTATAGTCGGCGACGCCGCCGAGCTTGTCGAGTTTTTCCTTCACCGCGTCTATGCCCGTGTCGTTTCCGTTCTGCGCGCTTTTCGGTTTCCTTGAAAGCAGGACGAGCAGCAGGAGGACGACGAGAAGCAATAGGGCGATGCAGATAACGATGAGCGTTTTTTCCGTCATGATTTTTTCCTCGTGATTTTTTCTTGGGTATTTGGTTTTGTCGTGGCACTGTTTTTATTTGCCGTCTGCGCCGTACTTTTTGCCCCGTGCGAGCGAGAGGAGTTTTTCCTTTCGGTTCAAGGCGGGACAGAGCGCGCATTGCAGCAAAAGTTCGTCGAGGACGAGCGAGATGGACGACGGGGGGATTCCCGCGTCTTTCAGGTCTCCGCCCGAAACGGCGAGTTCGGACTTTTTGAGCGGCGCGCCCTCCGCGCGCATTTTTTGAAGGAGCGCTTCCCATTTCAGATTGGTGGGGCAGACGGAAAGATCGTCCTTGCAGCCCGAATAGTCCGCCTGTTTCAGAAGCATCAGTTTTTCGAGCAGGTCGAAGCGGAGAACGAAAAATCTCCTGAGCTTTCCCTCCCGCACTTTTCCGTCGAAGTCGTACATATGCAGGCGGACGAGCGCTTTTATCTCTGTCGTCTCTTTCTTGGGTGCGCGGAATCGGGCGAGGATTTCTCCCGCGATGCGTTCCCCCTCTTCGGGGTGTAAAAAGGCGTTTCCGTCCCGTTTCATGCAGAAGGGCTTTCCGACGTCGTGCAAAAGGGCGGCGGCTCTCACGCGCTCGTCCGCGTACAGGACGGCGCGGAGGGTGTGTTCGAGGACGTCGTGCGCGTGGAAATCGCTTCTCTGGGCCATGCCGCGCCCGAGCGCGAGCTCGGGCAGGATATAATCGAGCACGCCCGTTTTATCGAGGATTTTCAGCCCCTCGTAATGTCCCTTGCGGTTGCCGTATTTTTTGTCCGCGCGGAGAATGGCGCTCAGCTCCGCCCATATCCGTTCGGGAGAGATGTCCGAGATGAGGGAGGCGTTTGCCGCCGCACCTTCGATACACTCCGCCGTCGGGGTAAAGCCGAGCTGTCCCGCCTGTCTTGCAAGCCGCATGAGCCGAAGTCCGTCCTCTCCGAATACTTTTCCCGCATCGTCGACCGTTTTCAGCCGTTTTTGTTCGATGTCCGCTCTGCCGCCGAGCGGGTCGAGAAATTTATCGGCGGCGATGTCGTAATAGACGGCGTTGGCGGTGAAGTCCCGCCGTTTCGCGTCGAGGGAAATGTCGTCGGTGAAAAAGATTTCGGCGGGGACATGGGTGCCGCGCACGTATTTGTCCGAACGGAAGCAGGTGTATTCGTAGTCGATCCCGTCTCCTTTGAGCTTGACGGTACCCGTGTTTTTGTATACCGCCTCCGCGCACAATCCGCAGGCTTCGGCGGCGGAGACGAGCTCCTCCGTGCTCATGGGGGAGCAAATATCCCAATCGCTTGTTTCCCTCGTGAGTCCCGCGAGAAAATCGCGCACGCTTCCGCCCACCACGTAGAGGGGACGGGGGCAGCTTCTGGCCAAACGGAGAAGTTTTTCGGGAATGATTCGCTGCATAGACAAAATTCCTCAAAAATTTTTTTCTTTTACAGTATACCAAATTATAAAATAAATTGCAATTATCGGTAAAGTATTATATAATATATCCGAACAATTTTTTGTCTGCACGAGAAAAAAAGACGGAAAATGTCAGACGGCTTTAACAAATTTCACAAAGGAAAACGCTAAAATGTATTGTATTATCGTCAATCCGAACGCGGGAAAAGGAAAGGGGAAAAAAAATCTGAAAACGGCATTGAAACTTTTTTCGGAGCGCGGCGCGGAATATTCCGTTTTCGAGACGACCCGCGCGGGCGAAGCGAAGGAGTTCTCCCAACGGCTGACCGCGTCGGGGGAAAAGGAAATCATCGTCGTGGGCGGCGACGGCACGCTGCACGAAGTCCTGAACGGTCTTTCCGATCCTTCCTCTTGCCGTCTCGGATTAATCCCGTCGGGCACGGGCAACGATTTTGCCGCCGCGGCGGGGCTTCCGTCGAACGCGGCGCAGGCGGCGGAAATCATTTTAAGCGGGGAGACGAAGGAGACAGATTTTCTTTGCGTCGGCGGCGTCCGTTGCATGAACGTGGGCGGGCTGGGCATGGACGTAGACGTTTTAGTTCGGTGTAAGAAGGGGCGTTTCGTCAAAGGAAAGATAAAATATCTTTTAAGCCTGTTGCAGAGCCTGTTCACCTTTAAGGGCTATGAAATCGAGATAGAGAGCGGGGAACGCAGGGAAACCCATAAAGCGCTGATCGCGGTGGCGTGCAACGGCACGCAGATCGGCGGAGGAATCCGAATCTGTCCCGCGTCCGTCATAGACGACGGAAAAATCGACGTCATGGCGGTGGAATGTATGGGAAAGGCGCAAATTGTCAAGGCTTTTCTCTATCTCATGAAAGGAAAAGTCTTGGATTATCCCGCCGCGGAGCACTTTTTGTGCGAGCGGGTGAAAATAGTTCCGTCGCTGCCCTGTACGGTGCAGCTGGACGGGGAGTTGTACGACGGATTGGAGTTTGACGCGCGGATCGAGCGCGGTTTGAAAATGTACCGCTGACGCGCGGGGACGAGGAGAAAGGATAGGGAATGTTAGGCGGAATTTACAAAAAGATATTGGACAGAATGCCCGCGGGGATATTCGTGTTCGACGACAGACTGCGCGTGCGGTTTACGAACGCCGCTTTCCGCCGCTGTTTTTCCGACCGCGCGAAGGGAAAGGGCAGCTTAAAGGAAGCGCTCGGCTGCGGCGAGGAAGCGAAAGCCTGCGGCGAAGGCGCCTCGTGCGTATATTGCGCGTTTCGGAGCGTCATGCAGGCGGCGGTCAAAGACCGGGCGGAAAAGTCGGATACCGTTTCCGCCGACGTCCGCCGCGCGGACAGGACGGATAAAATCACCGTTCGCATCCGCATTTTGCCCGCGGACGATAAAGGGAAACTCTTTTTGGGGCTTACGGACGGCACCTATCAGACGGAGCTGGCGCGGGAAATGCTGTCCGCGCGGCGGATTCAGCAGCGGCTTCTTCCCGCGGGAAAGAGCGCGGGCGGAATCTCCTATGCCTATCTGTATATCCCCTGTCTGGAAATCGGCGGCGACCTGCCCGACGTGTACGAGCTGAACGGCCAGATCTACGGAATACTGTCCGACGTTTCGGGCAAAGGAATTTCCGCGGGAATGTTATCCGCGTTCGTGAAGGCGGGCTTTGACCGCAAGCAAGTTTCCCTCGCGGACGCGCTCTGCCTGTTGAGCGGAAAATTCAAGGAGCTCAATCTCGACGAACGGTCGTACATCACGGTAGCGGCGGTGAGAATCGACGAAAGGGAGAAAAAAATCCGCTATGCGGCGGCGGGACATAACGCGCCCATTCTCTTGAAGAACGGTCCGGGAATCAACGAAATAGAATCTCCCGCGCCGCCCATTTCCAATTGGATTCCCGATTTTGTCTATGCGGAGCGGGAAATTCCCTTTGAAAAGGGAGACGTTTTGGTTTTGCTCACGGACGGGGTCACGGAATGCGCCAATTCCGCGGGGGATTTGTTCGGGATAGAACGCGCGGAGAGCGTACTCCTTCAATCGCATGGCGCGGAAGATTTTATCTCGAAGTTAAAGACGGCGCTCACGGTATTTTCGGGCGGAAAATTTTCCGACGACATCACGGCGATCGCTTTTGATTTGTAAAACTTTGAGACTTTGCAGCGAGGAGAAAGGTCCTTTTAGATGCGGGAAGGAGAAAATCCATTAAGGAGAACCGAAACAGAATGAAAAAAATCGCTTTGGCAGCCTGTATCATATTCGCTGTTTTAACCTTTGTCGGGATAGGGTATGCCCTTTGGAAAGGAAAAAACGCGGGATATGCCGTCATTCCCATGGTGATTTTTGTCGCAAGCCTGGCATTTTATCGCTCAAAGGATAAAAAATAAGACAGGGTACGCAAGGCGCGTACTCTGTCTGTTTTTTGTCTCGAATTTTCAACCGAGCTTCGGAAAGAAGTTGCGGACGGGGCGCAGGGGATACAGCGCTCCCACCAGAAGCGCGGAGCCGAACAGCGCGACCAAGCCTTGAAGGACGTTGCTCACGATTCCCGCGGCAGCCCCTAATCCGAGGCCGAGGCATACCGCTTCGTAGAAGAAGTAACCGCCTACCATGACGGCTTCGGCGGCGATTGCGGAGAGGATACGGGGAAGCACGTCGAACTTTTCCTTTTTGATAAATTTTTTGAACAGTTTGGCGATAAAATAAGCGAGGACAGCCATGGCGGCTTTGATGACGAGGGTGGCGGGCGCATAAATCGCGCCGTCGAGCGCGAGGTCCGCCAAAGCGCAGCCCAGGCCTGCGGCAACGGCGCCGTAAGCGGGACCGAGGAACCAGCCCGAGAGGAGAACGAACGCATCTCCGAGATTGAAATATCCTCCCGAGGGCTGGGGAATTTTTACGATGACGGTCGCGACGAAACAAAGCGCCGCAAATACGCCCGTAAAGGAGATGTGTTTTGCTATGCTGCCCGCCCGTTTTTTCTTTTCGGAGGCGGGAAGGCCGTTATTCCGTGCGGTCATTTTTCAAAGCTCCTTTTTCGCTTTTATAAGCGAAATGTTTATTTGCGATACATTATATTCCGAATGTGAGAATTTGTCAAATAAAGGGACAAAATCGGCGAAAAAAAAGTGATTTGACAAATTTATTACTCGATTTGTGAAAAAGTTACAAAGAAGAAAGGGAACGTTTTTTCTCTTTCAGCCGTTTGCTTTTCGCGCTCGATTTTGATATAATATAGACGTGAATCGAAATCGGGGAATAAGAAAATTATCGAAAAAGACGGCAAAAACGAAAGAATAAGAGGTTTTGATTTCATGAAACGCAAGCGTGACGAACTCTATAACGGATTTGTGCGCCCCGTATCGGGCGGCGTTTCTTTTCAACGCGGAAAGGATTTTCGCATAGGTTTTTCAAAGGGAAATTTTACCCCTTTCTTTTCCGATACAGTTTTGTAAACGAAGTGCAGGCCGCACCGTTGCGGTGGCTGTGCTTTTTTCATTTTTGAAAAGCGTGTAAAAGATAAAGGATAAATGAGGTTTCAGTTCGTTTTTTGAAAAATATTGACGGGAGGTCAGGTAAAAATATGGCGAAAGCGGCTATTTTGATGGGCAGCAAATCGGATTTCGACGTCGTAAAGCCCGCGGCGGCGGTTTTGAAGAGGTTCGGGGTAGAGACGGAGGTGAGGGTCATTTCCGCGCATCGTACCCCCGAGGAGGCGCATGAGTTTGCATCTTCCGCGCGGAAGAACGGCGTTGAAGTAATCATCTGCGCGGCGGGAAAGGCGGCGCACCTCGGCGGAGTCATCGCCGCGTCGACGACGCTTCCCGTGATAGGGCTTCCCGTCAAGACGGACATGATGGGCGGGCTGGACAGCCTTTTGTCGATCGTGCAGATGCCTTCGGGAATTCCCGTGGCGACGGTAGGCGTCAACGGCGGGGAGAACGCGGGGCTTTTGGCGTTGCAGATTTTGGGAATCAAATATCCCGAAATCGCGGCGAAGCTGGAAGATTATAAGGCGGAAATGCGCGTAAAGATCAACGCCGACGACAAGGCGTTGCAGGAAATGCTTTAACTTTAACGATCGGAAAAATCAAGCAGATTTAAGGAGATAGAAAAATGGAAAAGAAAGAACAGATGTATGAAGGAAAAGCGAAAAAAGTATTCGCCACCGACAATCCCGATTTGGTCATCGTCGATTATAAGGACGACGCGACGGCGTTCAACGGCCTGAAAAAGGGCACGATTGCGGGCAAAGGCGTCATCAATAACAAGATGAGCAACATGATGTTCCGTTTAATGGAGAAGAAGGGGATTCCCACCCATTACGTGGAGGAAATTTCCGATCGGGAAACGATCGTGAAGAAGGTTCAGATCGTACCTTTGGAGGTGATTATCCGCAATACGGCCGCAGGCAGCATGTCCAAGCGTTTGGGGATTCCCGAGGGCACGAAACTCGCTTGTCCCGTGCTCGAATTCAGCTATAAGAACGACGATTTGGGCGACCCCATGATCAACGATTATCACGCGCTCGCCATGGAGCTCGCGACGAAGGAAGAAATCGAGACGATCAAGAACATGGCGTTTGCCATCAACGACATCATGATCGAGTTCTTCAAGAAGATGAATATCAATCTCATCGACTTCAAGCTGGAATTCGGCCGTTATCACGGCGAGATCGTGCTGGCGGACGAAATTTCGCCCGATACCTGCCGTTTCTGGGACATGACGACGGGCGAGAAGCTGGATAAGGACAGATTCCGCCGCGACATGGGCGGCGTTGAGGACGCTTATAAGGAAGTATTCAAACGGCTGTCCGAAGCCGAATAAAACGGCGATTCAGCGGTTTGCGCCTCTTTACTTTGGCGGTAAAGGGGCCTTTGCCGTTTTTTGTCCGAAAGTATATTCAAAGGAAAACATATGTATTCGAGAGACATAAAACCCGTGTTTGACGGCATGCACGAAGAGTGCGGCGTGTTCGGGGTATATTCCCCCGAGACGCGCGACGTGGGGAATACGGTGTATTACGGGCTGTACGCCTTGCAGCACCGCGGCCAGGAGAGCTGCGGAATCGCTGTGGCTTACGCGAATAAAATCGAGTATCAAAAAGGCATGGGGCTGATTCCCGAAGTATTTTCCGGGAACGCCCTGTCGTCCCTTCCCGAAGGGGATATCGCCATCGGGCACGTGCGCTATTCGACGACGGGGGCGAGCCTCGCGGTCAATGCGCAGCCCATCGTGTTTACGGGAAAGTGCGGCAAAATGGCGGTGGCGCATAACGGCAATCTCACCAATGCCGATCGCCTGCGAGCAGAGCTCATCACCGACAACGCGGTTTTTCAGACGACCGTGGATTCGGAAGCGATAGCCATGCTCATCAATAAGTTTTCCGACGGGGACATCGTGCGGGGCGTGTTGAAGGCGTGCGAATGTTTCAAGGGTTCCTATGCGCTCGTCGTCATGACGACGGATAAGCTCATCGCGGTGCGCGATCCTTATGGAATCCGTCCTTTGTGCGTCGGGAAAAATATGGACGATATCGTAGTCGCTTCCGAGAGCTGCGCGCTGGACGCCGTGGGCGCGAATTTTCTCAGGGATATAGAGCCGGGCGAAGTGCTGGTGATAGACAGCGCGGGAATGCACTCGCACCGCATAGCGGGTAGGTGCAAGCCTGCGGCGTGTATTTTCGAGTATGTGTATTTTTCCCGTCCCGACAGTATTCTCGACGGTTGCAGCGTGTACGAAACCCGCATGGCCGCGGGGAGAATTTTGGCGGAGAACTATCCCGTGGAAGCGGACATCGTTTCGGGGGTACCCGATTCTGCCATCGTCGCGGCGAGGGGCTATTCTCAGGTTTCGGGAATTCCGTACGTAGAGGCGCTGGAAAAGAACCGCTATGTGGGCAGGACGTTCATTCAGCCCGACCAGAAAATGCGGGAGGACAGCGTCAGCGTAAAGATGAACCCTCTGCGGGCGAACATTCAGGGAAAGAGATTGGTGCTCATCGATGATTCCATCGTCCGGGGAACGACGTCGCGGCGCATCGTGCGCATGCTCAAAGAAGCGGGCGCGAAAGAGGTGCATTTGCGCATCTGTTCCCCCGTCATCAGGCACCCCTGCCATCTCGGAATCGACATGCAGTCGTATAGCCAGCTCATCGGCGCCAATAAGACGGAAAGGGAAATCTGCGAATATATCGGCGCGGATTCTTTGAAATATCTGACGATAGACCAGCTCACGGAAAGCTGTAAAGCGGCAAAAATCGGCTTTTGCCTCGGCTGTTTTGACGGAAAGTATCCATACAGTCCTGAGGGCGAAGAGTCCGGAAAATTCAAATTTGAGTAAATTTTGGTAAATATAACATTACGGAAGTAAAGAGGAGTAAATAAGGTTATGGCAATATCCTATAAAGACAGCGGCGTAGACGTGACGCGCGGCTACAAAGCGGTGGAACTCATGAAAAAATATGTCAAGACCACATACGATGACAATGTTTTGGGCGATATCGGCTCGTTCGGCGGTTTCTATTCGATCGCGGGCGAGAAAATGGAGGAACCCGTTCTGGTGGCGGGAACGGACGGCGTGGGAACGAAGCTCAGATACGCCATGCTGCTCGGCAAGCACGACACCATCGGGATCGACGCGGTCGCGATGTGCGTAAACGATATCGTGTGCCAAGGTGCGAAACCTCTTTTCTTTCTCGATTATTACGCCTGCGGAAGACTGTACCCCGAGGCGGAAGCGGAGGTCGTCAAAGGAATCGCGGCGGGCTGCCGCATGGCGGGCTGCGCGCTCATCGGCGGGGAGACGGCGGAAATGCCCGGCTTCTATCCCGAAGGGGAATACGACCTCGCGGGATTTGCGGTCGGTATCGTCGATAAAAAGAAAGTGATCAACGGCAAAAATATCGCGGCGGGGGACGTCCTTCTCGGCATCAAATCCAGCGGAATCCATTCCAACGGCTATTCTCTGGTGAGAAAGCTGTTCGGGGATTCGGATAAAGCGGAAATGGAGAAATACGACGACCGCCTCGGCGGGACGCTCGCGGAAGTCCTGTTGACGCCGACGAAAATTTACGTCAGGAGTATTCTTTCCTTGATTGAAAAGGTTCCCGTAAAGGGAATCGCGCATATCACGGGCGGCGGGTTTATCGAAAACATTCCGCGCATTTTCCCCGAGGGAATCGGCTGTGAAATCGATAAACATTCGTATGAAGTGCCCGCGGTGTTCCGCGTCATGCAGGAAAAGGCGGGGATTTCCGACGAACAGATTTACAATACCTTTAACATGGGCATCGGAATGGTGGTGTGCGTATCTCCCGAAAACGCCGCGGCGGCGAAAAAATCTCTCGAAGAGAGCGGCGAAGAAGTCGTCTTGCTCGGAAAGACCGTTTCGGGCAAGGGCGTGACGCTGAAATGAAAAGGATCGCGGTATTCGCTTCGGGCGGCGGCACGGATTTTCAGTCGATTATCGACGCCAACGAACGGGAAAAATTTTGTGAAATCAAATACCTGATTGCCTCCAAGGCGGGGATCGGAGCGATTGCCCGCGCGGAAAAAGCGGGGATAGAGACGGCGGTATTTTCCAAGTCGGACTATCCCTCTTTGGAGGAGCTCTATAAAAAGCTGACGGAGCTGTTGCAGAGCGGCGGAGTGGACTATATCGTTCTTGCAGGCTGGTTGAAAATCATTCCCGCGGGCTTTCTGGATACTTTCAAAGACAGGGTTATCAATATTCATCCGTCGCTGATCCCCTGCTTTTGCGGCAAGGGCTTTTACGGACTCAAAGTGCACGAGGCGGCGATAGAGTACGGAGTCAAGGTCAGCGGCGCCACGGTGCATTTTGTGGAGGCGGACGTAGACGCGGGCGCGATCATCATGCAGCGCGCGGTTCCCGTCGAGGACGGTGACACGCCCGAATCTTTGCAGGCGCGTATCCTCAAAATCGAGCATGAGATTTTACCGCTCTGCGTAAAATTATTATGCGAAGGCAAAATCGAAAAGACGGGACGTAAGATCCGCATACTCGATGAAATGCCGATAAATATAAAGTGAGAAATCCTGTTCAATAAGGGGAAGAGAATGGATAAGGAGAAATGCGGAAAGTATATCCGCGAAAAGCGGGAAGCGCTCGGACTGACGAAGGAGGAGCTCGCGGAAAAATTAAATGTCGGCGCGTACGACGTAGATTGCTGGGAAGCAGGGTTTTTCCCTTCGGCGGAATTTCTGCTGCCGCTTTCCGACGCTTTGCATATCGACGTCGAAGAGCTTCTGTCGGGCGAGGATCTTGCGGAAAAAAACTCCGCCGCGCCCGCTTCTCCGTCCTCCGTTTCCGAGCCGTCATTTCATGCGCCGTTCGACGCTAAACGTTCGTCGATTTCCGAAGCGGCTTCCGATGCTTTGTCTGATTCGGAAGGTCCATCGATTTTCGAAGCGGCTTCCCACGTTTCGTCTGATTCGGAAGGTTCGTCGATTTCCGAAACAACTTCCGACGTTTCGCCCGATAGCGAATGCCCGTCGGCGTCCGAATTGTCCGCCTCTCCCGTATCTCCTGCTTCTTCTCCCGAAGCTCCCTCGGCTTCCTCTCCGACCGCCGCTCCCGCCCCAAAGGGTTATTACGAAGAATTGCGGGAGAAAATGAACGATACGGATTGGGAAAACGTCGAAGTTCCGCCTTCGGGAGAAAACGGCTTTTCAGGCGGGGAACGGCGGTTCGGGAAAATCCTTTGTATCTGTTTTATTGCTGCTGTCCTGATAATTCAATTAACGCGTTTTTTCGGGTATCTCAACAGAGACAGGGAATTGACGCTCGAAAACTATCGGGAATACATAGAAATTTCGGTGTATGCGACTGGCGGACAGAACGGATTTGTTACCAACCCTGACGAATATGCGGTGAGAATAACGGCGAGAGAGGACATCGGAGAATTTTCCGTCGTGGTAGAAGCGAGTTTCAGAGACATCCGATTTATAGTAGGAGAAAGTACCGAAGACATAGTCCGCACGGTAAACATCGGCGGAGAATCTTTATCGGAGGGAAACGCTGTGGAAGAAACGCTCTCGTTCGATACGGTTGTCATGGAAACGGGGTATGAAGTCATATCCGTGGAGGGAAAATTGCCGTGAATAAAGGAAGAAAAGACAGAAACATGATGATCATGCTGTGCATAACGGCCGTTGTCGGTGCGACGAACATTCTCATTAATGGAAACTTTGTGTTTTTGTTTCCGTATCTGTTGCTCATGGCGATTTCCGTACCGACGCTGTATTTCAATTATTCTCTCTGTAAGTGGGAAAATAAATGGCATTCCTGCTGGAACGAGCGTACCCCTTGCGACGGAGAACCGAGTTCCTATCGCTTGACAATGGGTAAAATCGGCGAATGGGCGGCGTTTATAATAGGATTGATATTGGCTTTGATTCCTGCGATATAAAGTTTGAGAAAAAGGAGAAAACATGAACGTTTTGGTTATCGGCAACGGCGGCAGAGAGCATGCCGTGATACAGGCGCTGAAAAAATCGCCGAAAGTAGATAAGATTTACGCGATGAAGGGCAATGCGGGAATAGGCGAACTTGCCGAGCTCGTAGACGTGGACTACTGCGACGCGAAAGCGGTGGGCGATTGGCTGGACGCGCATAAAGACGTCGGATATACCGTGGTTACGCCCGATGATCCGTTGGCGCTCGGCGTCGTGGACGAGCTGGAACGCCGCGGTCATCGCGCGTTCGGGCCGAACCGCCGCGCGGCGATCATCGAGGCGAGCAAGGCTTTTTCCAAAGAGCTCATGAAAAAATACGGAATTCCGACGGCGAAATACGAAATTTTCGACGAATATGAAAAGGCGCTCGCCTATATCCGAAACGGCGCGTTTCCCGTGGTTCTCAAAGCGGACGGTTTGGCGCTGGGCAAGGGCGTTCTCATCTGCCGCGATTTGAAGGAAGCGGAGGAGGGATTAAAGGAAATCATGCTGGACAAGAAGTTCGGGGCGGCGGGGAATAAAGTCGTCGTCGAAGAATTTCTGGAAGGTCCCGAAGTTTCCGTGCTCGCGTTTACGGACGGAAAGACGATAGTCCCCATGGTGACGAGCTGCGACCATAAACGCGCGCTGGATAACGACGAGGGGCTGAATACGGGCGGCATGGGCACGTTTTCCCCCGCGCCTTTCTATGGGGAGAAGACGGAACGGGAGACCATGGAAAAGATCATGCTTCCCACGATCGCCGCGATGAACGCGGAGGGAAGGACGTTCAAAGGCGTGCTGTATTTCGGGCTCATGAAGACGAAGGACGGAATGAAGGTCATCGAGTATAATTCCCGTTTCGGAGACCCCGAGACGCAGGTCGTCCTGCCCATGTTAAAGACGGATCTCATGGAAATTTTCGAGGCGGTGACGGACGGGCGCCTTTCGGAAATCAAAGTGGAATGGGAGCGGGGCGCATGCGTGTGCGTGGTGCTTGCGAGCGGCGGCTATCCTCTGAAATACGAAAAGGGCAAGGAAATCAGCATCGGAGCGCTGGACAGCGACGTCATACTTTGTCATGCGGGCACGAAGAGGAAGGACGGCAAGCTGGTGACGGACGGAGGGCGCGTGCTCGGGGTATGCGCGAAGGGCGCGACGATAGAGGAAGCGCGGCAGAAGGCGTATAGAAACGTCGAAAAAATTCACTTTGAAGGCATGCATTACAGGAAGGACATCGGAATCAAATATCGGGACATCCCCGCCGAATAATAAGGAGACGTATGATTTACAGAATTTTTGTAGAGAAGAAGGACAACGTACAGGCGAAGAAGGAAGCGGCGGACATCAAGACCCTGCTGAATATCGATACGGAGGATTTCCGTTTGATTTTGAGATACGACGTGGAGGGATTGAGCGAGGCGGAGCTCTCCGCGGCGCTCGGCACGGTTTTTTCCGAACCTCCCGTGGATAACGTATATTTGGAAACCATGGAAATTCCCGAAGGCTATAAGGTATTTGCCGTCAGTTTTCTGACGGGTCAGTACGACCAGCGCGCGGACAGTGCGGCGCAGTGCGTGCAGCTCCTCACGAAAAAGTCGCGTCCCCTCGTCAAATGCGCGAAGGTGTACGCGGTGAAAGGAGTCACGGACGAACAGCTTTCCGCCATAAAAAAGCACCTCATCAACCCCGTGGAGAGCGAGGAAGTCGGTTTGGAAAAGCCCGCGACGCTCAGGCGCGAAACGCTGGAAAGCGCGGACGTCAAAGACGTGGAGGGCTTTATCGGCCGGACGGACGAAGAAATTGCCGCCTACCATAAAAAAATCGGTTTTGCGATGAGCACGGAGGATCTCGCTTTCGTGCGCGATTATTTCAAGGACGAGGGCAGGGACCCGACGGAGACGGAGCTCAAAGTCATCGATACGTATTGGTCGGATCACTGCCGCCACACCACGTTTGCGACGGAATTGAAAAACATCAGAATCACTTCCGAAAATCGTTCTGTGGAGAAGGCGTATCATCTCTATCGCGATTTGTACGAGGAAATCAACGGTTCCCGCCCCGATAAATATCCCTGTCTGATGGACCTTGCGACGATTGCGGCAAAGAAGCTGAAAAAGGACGGAAAGCTCGACAACCTCGACGTTTCGGACGAAATCAACGCCTGCTCTATCTGTATCGACGCGGAAATCGACGGAAAAACGGAAAAATATCTCGTCATGTTCAAGAACGAGACGCATAACCACCCCACGGAAATCGAGCCGTTCGGCGGCGCGGCGACCTGTCTGGGCGGCGCTATCCGCGACCCGCTCAGCGGCCGCACGTACGTCTATCAAGCGATGCGCGTGACGGGCGCTTCCGACCCGCGGGAAAAGCTGGAAGACACGCTTGCGGGAAAACTCCCCCAGCGCGCGATCACCCAACGCGCGGCGGCGGGTTTCTCCTCCTACGGCAACCAGATCGGCCTCGCGACGGGAATCGTGGACGAGGTCTATCACGAGGGCTATAAAGCCAAGCGTCTGGAAACGGGCTTTGTCGTCGGCGGCGCGCGTAAGGACATGGTCTACCGCGAAGCGCCGAAGGCGGGGGATATTATAATTCTCTTGGGCGGCGAGACGGGGCGCGACGGCTGCGGCGGAGCGACGGGTTCCTCCAAGGCGCACGACGCGCACTCTGTGGAGACCTGCGGCGCGGAGGTGCAGAAGGGCAACCCCTTGACCGAGCGCAAATTGCAGCGTCTGTTCCTCAATAAGGAGGCGACGCGGAAAATCAAAAAATGCAACGACTTCGGCGCGGGCGGCGTGTCGGTGGCAATCGGCGAGCTTGCGGACGGACTGACGATAGACCTCGATAAGGTTCCCAAGAAATACGAGGGCTTGTCGGGCACGGAGCTGGCGATTTCCGAATCTCAGGAACGCATGGCGGTGGTGGTAGACGCGAAGGACGTGGATGCGTTCATCGCGCTTGCGGCGGAGGAGAACCTCTCCGCGACGCCCGTGGCGGTCGTCACGGATACGGGCAGAATGAAGATGCTCTTTAAGGGGCGCCCTATCGTGGACATTTCCCGCGAATTTCTCAACACCAACGGCGTGAAACAGACCGCCGACGCGGAGATTTCGGACAAAGTCACGCATTGGTTCGATAAAAAACAGGCGGATTTCAGGGAAAAGACGAAGGAAGTCCTTTCCGACCTCAACGTCTGCGCGAAAAAGGGCCTTTCGGAGACCTTCGATTCCACGATCGGCGCGCGGTCGGTGTATATGCCTTGGGGCGGCAAGAACCAGCTTACGCCCGCAATCGCCATGGCGGCGAAAATCTGCGGCGGCGAAACGGACGTCTGCACGGTCTCCGCTTACGGCTATTCCCCGTATCTCATGGAAACCAGCCCCTTTGTCGGCGCGATTTATTCCATCGTCGCTTCCGTGTCCAAAGTAGTGGCGGCGGGCGCGGATTATCGGAATATCCGACTGACGTTGCAGGAATTTTTCCAGCGCATGACCCCTGACGCGAAAGTATGGGGCGTACCGACGGCGGCGCTTCTCGGCGCGGTGTATGCGCAGATAGGTCTGGGCTTGGGCGCCATCGGCGGCAAGGACAGCATGAGCGGCACCTTCGAGCATATCCACGTCCCTCCCACGCTCATTTCCTTTGCGCTCGCGCCCGCGAAAGCGAGCAAGCTCATCGATAACGTATTGAAGGGCGGAGAGAAGCTGTGGCGGCTTCCCGTTCCGAAGGACGGACAGTTCGTCCCCGACTTTGAAAAATTGAAGTCGGTCTATGCGGAAACGTATAAGAATATCGTAAACGGGAATATTACTTTTGCGACGGTCGTCGAGAACGGCGGCGCGGGAGCGGCGGTCATCAAGAGCGCTTTGGGCAACGGCGTGGGCGTAAACTTTGCGCAGGGCGCCTCGGATTTGTATCGGGAATCTTACGGCGATTTGATCGTCGCCGTAAAGGACGAAAAGCTGCTTTCAAAGGAAATCGAAAAGGAATATATCGGCGAAGCGACGGGGAACGCGTTCGTTTCGGACGGAGAGCGCGTTTCCCTGTCCGACGCGATAAACGCATACCTGACCCCGCTCGAAAGCGTCTTTGCGACGACGGCGCCCGCGGAGGGAAAAGCGGAAAACTGCGATTTTGCCGCGTCGAAGAAATATGCGAATATTTCGACGAAATGCGCGCGGCCGCGCGTGTTCATTCCCGTGTTCCCCGGCACGAACTGCGAGCTCGACACGGCTCGGAAATTCCGCCTTGCGGGGGCGGAGACGGAGACGGTCGTCGTAAAGAACCGTTCCGCTTCGGACATCGAGGAGAGCGTCAAAGCGATCGCGGGCGCGATTGCCCGCGCGAACATCATTGCGTTCCCCGGCGGTTTTTCGGGCGGCGACGAACCGGACGGCAGCGGAAAATTCATTGCCACGACGTTCAGAAATCCGTATATCGCGGAGGAGATAGAAAGACTTCTTCAAACCCGCGACGGATTGATTTTGGGAATCTGCAACGGTTTTCAGGCGCTCATCAAGCTGGGGCTCGTCCCTTACGGGAAAGTGCTTCCCATGACGGAAAAATCCCCGACGCTGACGTTCAATAACATTTCCCGCCACGTCTCCACGGTGGTGGATATCCGCGTGGCTTCGGATTTGTCCCCTTGGCTTTCCGCCTGTAAGGTGGGCGAAGTGTATAAAGTCCCCGTCTCTCACGGGGAAGGAAAAATCGTCGCGCCTTCGGAAGCGCTCGAAGAAATGCGGAAAAACGGCCAAATCGCCACACAGTACGCGGATTTGAGCGGAAGACCAACCATGCAGTCGCCCTATAATCCCAACGGCTCGATGTGGGCGATCGAAGGAATTACCTCTCCCGACGGCAGGGTGTTCGGAAAAATGGGACATTCGGAACGCACGGGCGGAAACCTGTATAAAAATATCGAAGGGAACTTCGACATGAAGATTTTTGAAAGCGGCGTGAAGTATTTCAGATAATCGGTTGAAAAAATAAGAACCTGAGAAAGAACCAAATTAGAGAAAAATAAGAACCGAAACGATATGATAAGCTCCCGTCGATTTTTGCGGCGGAGATACGTAAAAAGCGATCTCCGCCGCAGTCGGGAGATACATACGAGAGAAGGAAGAAAGTAAAAAGGTCGTTCTCCGAAAGGAGAAAACAGGAAATAAAAAATGACAGATTTGCATACACATATACTGCCCGGTATCGACGACGGAGCAATAGACGAAGGGGTATCGTCGGAACAAATGAAGAGCCTTCTGGAACAAGGCGTGGATAAAGTGGTGTTCACGTCCCACTATTACGGAAGGAAGCGCAGTCCGAAACAATTTTTGGAGGCTCGTGCAGACGCATTCGGTCGGATCAAGGATCTGATTCCCGAGGGAATGGAGACGTATCTGGGCGCGGAAGTGCATTTTGCGGCGGAGATGGCGGCGTCGGACGAATCCGTTTGCGCGATGGCTATCGGGGACACGCGATACATTTTAGCGGAACTTCCCTTCGCGACCGATTGGAATAAGGGGCTTTGGCGGCGTTTGGAGGACTTTATTTCCTCGACGGACTATATTCCCGTCATCGCGCACGTAGAGCGTTACGACGAGGCGAGAAAAAAGCCCGCGTTGCTGTCCGCGCTCGTGGACATGGGGTGTCTGTTGCAGGTAAATACGCAGGCATTTCTCAAAAAGGAAGACAGCGCGATGGCGTTTGCGCTGCTCGAACACGGGCTCGTCCATTGTCTCGGAACGGACACGCATAACATGCAGGAGCGGGCGCCTAAGTATACGGCGGCAAAGGAAGCGATAGAGGAGGCGGGGCTTTACGACCGCTTCGAGAGGATACAGGAAAATATGCTTGCGCTTCTCGAAGATAAGCCGATAACGATAGAGAAGACGAAGCCCGTCAAGAAATTTTTCGGACTGTACTATTGAGTATTTGACATCGGGCTCTGTTATTGAGAACGGAGCCGAAGGAGTGAAGATGAAGACGGACGGTAAAAAATGGATACTCCGCATAGTGCTCACTCTTTCGACGGCCGCCTTTGTCTGCTGGATATTTTCCAATTCCTTGAAAACGGCGGCGGAATCGACCGTGCAGAGCTCTTTTGTCAAAGAGCTCGTGGAAAATTTTTTAAGCGCTTTGGTTCCCGGGCAAGGCGTTAAAATCAGCGAACACGTCATTCGTAAGCTGGCGCATTTTTGCGAATACGCGCTGCTGGGGTTTTTGTTGTTTTTTACATATCTTTCCTATACCCGAAAAAAGCTCTGTTTTTTTATTCCGTCGCTTGTCGGGATCGTCATTCCCTTTTGCGACGAAGGATTGCAATTTTTTTCGGACGGTCGGGCGCCTTCGTTCAAAGATGTGGGAATCGACATATCGGGAGCGGCATTCGGTTTTCTGTGCGCGTGGGCGGTATATTTTGTCGTTTTGAGTATTGTTCGCGCCAAGCGTAAAAAAAGTTGTAAAGGATAAAGAATCTCTCCAAGGAGCCTTTTTTGCTTTTTCGGGAGAAAAAATTTTATTTTCGTAGAACACTTATGATAATTTCCGTCATTGTTTGTTTTTTGTCCTGCGCTGGATTGATGATTCTCGTTTTAACGAAGCCGACAGTTTCCGTAAAAGGGCATACGTTCGGCATTTATTGGCTTCCCGCCCTGTGCGGGAGTATTTTTTTGCTCCTTTCCGGTACTTTTACGGCGGAGGAGACGTGGGAAGGATTGACGGCCTCCGGCGATATGAATCCGTTAAAGATTCTCGCGCTGTTTCTCTGTCTGACGTTTTTGTCGGTATACCTCGACGAGCTGGGTTTTTTCCGCCGGCTGGCGGCAGTGCTGATCGGCCGCACGGGCAATAGCGGAAAGAAATTGTTTATAGGCATGTACGGATTGGTTTCCTTTCTCACGGTATTTACCTCCAACGACATCGTGGTGCTCACGTTTACTCCCGTGATCTGTAATTTTTGTCGGGAGGAAAAAATCAGTCCGATTCCCTATCTCGTGGGCGAATTTGTCGCTGCCAATACTTGGAGTCTCGCGCTCGTCATCGGCAATCCGACCAATATTTATCTTTCTTCCGCTTGCGGCATCGGTTTTGGCGAATATTTTTCCGTCATGTGGCTGCCGACGCTCGCTGCGGGGCTAACCTCCTTGGCGGTGTTGCTGTTGCTTTTTCATAAACAGTTGTCGAAGCTGTCGTGCGAACGTCCCGAGCGCGTTCAGGTCCTCGACAGAGGCCTGTTGGTAATCGGCGTGATTCATCTGGCGGTCTGTATCGCGGGGCTGGCGGCGTCCTCGTGGCTTTCGTTTCCGATGTGGGCGGTAGCCTTGGGCGGAGCGGCTTCGCTTTGGATATGTACTCTGATTTTCGGCGCAGTGAAAAGGCGTTTTTCGCTTTCGGGGCGGCTGCTGGGGAAATCGTTGAAAAGGGCGCCGTGGGAGCTGGTTCCCTTTGTCTTGTCGATGTTCGTCATCGTGCTTTCCTTGGAAAAATACGGAGTTACGGAAAAAATTGCCGCCGTGCTGGGCGGAAAAGGCGAACTTTTCAAATACGGTTTTGCGTCTTTTTTGGTTTCCAACGTCATCAATAACATACCCATGAGCGTCCTTTTCGGCGGCGTTCTCGGTGTTTCCGAAGCATCTTTGAAAAGCATATACGCTACGATTATCGGCAGTAATCTCGGCGCCTGTCTGACCCCGGTCGGGGCATTGGCGGGAATCATGTGGACAGGGCTTTTGAAAAGTTACGGCGTAAAATTTTCTTTCCGTCAATTTATCGGTTACGGAGCAGTCGTTGCGTTGCCGGCGCTCTTGGCGGCGCTGGGCGGAGTAGCGTTGGTATTGTGTTATACATAAAAAGGCCGCGATAAACGCATACTGAACGATATGAAAAAGCGAATTATCTTAAAGAGTGCGGTATTCGCCTCTGCGGCGGTGCTTTCGCCGCTTTTGTTCAATGTCTCGGCGCTGGGCGGGCTCAAAGACGTGGCGCAGTCCTATTTGGGAACTTATGAATGCGAACAGATTTTTTTCGGCGGCGAGGAACGGACGGACGATTTCGACTATCTCAGAATAGAGCTCCGACCCAAGGGCGAGCTGAAACTGTTCTGTAAAGAAAAGGACGGGCATAAATGGGAGAAGGAAGCGAAATATAGCTATGACGCCGAGACGAACAAGCTGACGATTTTTGCCGATCTCGGCGGAATGGAAAAGAAGAAGGAATTTTCTGTGGAAAAGGGCAGAATAGACGTATCGGTGCGCTACGGCGGAAAAATGCTCGTCATGAAATTTGTAAGGAAGTAAGGAAAAAAGGACGGAGACAGGATAATTCCCATAGGGGAAAAAAGAGCGAAGATTTTTTAATCTACGCTCTTTTTTATATTATTCGAGTTTATCCGTTATCAATCTGCAATCATCACATCTAAACATTTTAACCAAACCGATTTGATAATCGCATTCAATCAGAGTTTTACCGCATTTAGGACATTTATCGTTGTTAATTTTTTTCTTGTCACGATCAGAAATTAAAAAGAATCTCGATAAACTTAAATATACGGGTTTTTTGATTTTATTTTCCAATTCCTTCCTAATTTCAAATGCCCTTTTGTTTAAAGACGAATTAGGATTAACTAATTGATTTTTTGTAAATCGGTCCGATAGCGATTGCATATATAGTTCGTGTACGCTTGCATAAGTTTTTTGATAATTGATTAAAGTAAGATGTTCTTGTTCACCAAATAAATAGGGGATTTTATAAAGGGGAGTCTCATTCCCGCATTTTCCGCAAATCAGTGGGCTTGATGTTCCGATTTCAGAAGTTGTAAATAAAATATAATAAGGCGCTGTTTCACAATTACAGTTAGGATCATATAAAATATTTTTTCCCATTTCTTTAATTTGAACAACAAGGTGCTTATAAGAGCGGTTTACGTATTCGTTATTGTATTTTTCTCTAATGCTTTCTAAATTTGGCACATTTACGAATACTTCATACTTATGCTGTCCTGTATTGATCAAATTGTAATCCGAATAAATTTGCCCGTTCATATATAACGTACATAAATAATCTTCAATTAGTTCTTGCTCATCGGAAAAAAATTTTTGTTCATTATAATTTATCTCGTCTGCTTTTACACGAATATCAAGATTTAACAAACTACACATTCTGCCTGTTTCCCTAAATTGCTTATCTTACCATCATTATATTATAAACAACTTCAAAAGTAAAGTAAATAAACGCATTATACCACCTTACTCGTAAGGCGGTATAATGCGCTATACTTTTTTCCGCGGTAAATTCCCTATGGGAAGAGCGTTAATCCGTCTCTTTTTTTGGAAATAAACACAAACAAACGTTCGATAAATGCTTGCCGTTTTGCGGGGAATATGGTATAATGAGCTTATTATGGAAAGGGAATTGACGGCGGATCAGGAGAACGCGAAAAAGTTAATAACGGAGTGGTTTTTGAATACGGACAACCGAGTTTTCGTATTGGCGGGATATGCGGGGACGGGAAAGACGTTTCTCATCAATCACGTAGTGCAGGACGTTTTGCATTTGAAAGCGGGAAGCGAAGCGGTCTTTGTCACGCCGACGGGGAAAGCTGCGACGGTGCTCATAAAAAACGGAACGGTGGCGGGGACGGTGCATAGTCTGATTTATACGCGGGACGAGGACGATTTCGACGTAGACGAAAACGGAGAAGTGGTGGAAAGGGAAACGCTGTCGTTTACGAAAAAGGAAAAGATAGACGAGAAAATCCGCCTGATCATCGTGGACGAAGCGTCCATGATCGGAGAGGATGTCTTGCGGGATTTGTTGAGCTTTGACGTCAAATGCCTGTTTTCGGGGGACAATGCGCAGCTTCCGCCCGTCAACGGCACCTGTGGGTTGTTGGAACATCCGGACTATATGTTGACGGAGATCGTGCGTCAGGCGTCGGACAATCCGATCATACAGGTGGCGACGCTGGCGCGGGAGGGGAAGTCTATTCCCTACGGAAATTACGGCGATAAAGTGTGCGTCGTGGGTAAGAATTTTCTCTCCCCCGCGGAGCGGAAGCGAATTTTTCTGAAAGCGGATCAAATCATCTGCGGCAGGAACAAAACGCGTGTAGCCCTGAATCGGGAAATCCGCGGATATAAGGGAATCGACGAGAGCGCGCTTTTGCCCGTAGAGGGGGAAAAGCTCATCTGTACGCTCAACGATTGGGAGAAGCCGTTGGATAAGGACGGGAATTTCCATCTCGTCAACGGAATTATCGGTACGGGCAGCAATATACGGGAGAGCATGGATTTTTTGGCTTCCATGGATTTCAAGGCGGACTTTGCGGACGAGAGCGTGTGGGTGCCTTTCGACACGGCCGTTTTCACGGAGGGGCGATACGCGCACGCCTACGGGGACAGGGCGGTGAAGCTCATCGACGGGACGGTGGTGCACGAGAGCAATTTCGCGCTGTTGCATCAACTGAAATCGGTGTCGGAGGAACCCATTTGTCGGTTTGAATTTGCCTATGCGGTCACTTGTCATAAAGCGCAGGGTTCGGAATTTGATTTCGTGGTGGTGTTCGACGAATCTTGGGCGTTCGGCGGGGAGCGCAACCGCTGGCTGTATACGGCGATCACGCGGGCGCGGGAGAAGTTATTGATTATCAGATAAAATAGAAAATTTGGGAGGGACGGAGATGACGGAAAAAGAGAAATTGGCTTTGGGCGTATTGTACGACCCGTATCATTGCGAAGAGCTTTTCAAGGAGCGGGAAATTTGTAAAACGCTTTGTCAGAAATATAATCAGCTTCCGTACGGCGATTATGAAGGCCGAAAGGAAATTCTTCGCAGGATCATCGGAAAGTTTGCGGGGGATTTTATCATAGAGCCGCCCTTTATCTGCGATTACGGCTATAATATTTCTGTGGGTAAGAATTTTTATGCCAATCATAATCTCGTGATTCTCGACGCTACGAAAGTGGAAATCGGAGACAACGTATTCATTGCCCCCGATTGCGGAATTTATGCGGCGGGACACCCTTTGGACGTTGAAGACAGGAACGCGGGGCTGGAATACGCTTTTCCCGTAAAAATCGGCAATAACGTCTGGATCGGCGGCCACGTCTGCATTATGCCTGGCGTCACGATCGGGGATAATACGGTAATCGCGGGCGGAAGCGTGGTCGTGAAGGATATTCCTTCGGGCGTCCTCGCCGGCGGAAATCCCTGCCGCGTCATTCGCAAAATTACGGCCGAGGATAAAAATAAATACCGCCGCCTCTGATACGCGCTTGACGGCCGCGCCGCGGGTTTGCTATAATGTAAGAAAAGATAACGAAAAAACAAAATACCCGTTTGCGGCGCTGAAAGTTCTTTCCCCGCGGACGAAGTCGAGGGAGGCGCGTTATGAATTTATTTTCCCGCACGGAATTGCTGATCGGAAAATCAGGAATGGAAAAATTGAACCGCGCGCGCGTCGCCGTGTTCGGAATCGGCGGCGTGGGCGGCTATGCAGTGGAGGCATTGGTCAGGAGCGGCATAGGCCGCTTAGAGCTCGTCGATAACGACAAGGTTTCCCCGACCAACGTCAATCGCCAGATCATCGCCCTTTCGGATACGTTGGGGCGGTATAAGACGGAAGCCGCCGCCGAAAGAGCCCGCGCCATCAATCCCGAATGCGAAGTGATCTGTCGGAACTGTTTTTTTACATCGGAGACGGCGGGAACGTTCGATTTTTCCGATTACGATTATGTCATTGACGCCATCGACACACTCGCGGGGAAAATTGCGATCGTAAAGGCCTGTCGGGAGGCGGGAACGCCCGTCGTGAGCTGTATGGGCGCGGGGAATAAGCTGGATCCGACGGCATTCGAAGTGACGGACATCTATAAGACGAGCGTTTGTCCCCTCGCGCGCGCCATGCGTAAGCTGTGCCGCGAAAACGGAATCGAAAAGCTCAAAGTGGTATATTCTAAGGAAATTCCCGTGTCGGCGGCGGATTCGGAAACGGCTGCAAGGGAAGAGGGCGCGTATAAGCCTCGGGTGCCGGGCAGTATCGCGTTCGTGCCGTCCGTGGCGGGGCTGATCGCCGCGGGCGAGGCGATAAAAGAAATATCGGGCACGTACGGAAACGGGATAGGCTCGTAATAAGGGAAGGACGAAGATGCCCAAGAAGTTGGAAAAATATCAGGAAATAGAACGTTCCGTCATCACCACCTATCGGAAAGTGCTTTGGTCGCCTTTCGTGCTGGCGGTAAAGAAATACCGCCTCATCGCGGAGGGCGATAAAATCGCGGTTTGCATTTCGGGCGGGAAGGACAGCATGCTCCTTGCAAAGCTCATGCAGGAGCTCCACCGTCACAGCGAGGTGAATTTCGACCTCGTCTTTTTGGTCATGGACCCCGGCTATAACGAAGCGAACCGAAGAAAAATAGAGGAAAACGCGGCGCTCCTGCACGTTCCCGTGCAGATTTTCCGAACGGATATTTTTGCCGCGTCGGAAGCGGCGGCAGGGGATTCCCCCTGCTATCTCTGCGCGCGCATGCGCAGAGGGCACCTGTACGCAAAGGCGAAGGAACTCGGCTGTAACAAAATCGCTTTGGGCCACCATAAGAGCGACGTCATCGAGACGACGCTCATGGCGATGCTGTACGGGGGGCAGGTGCAGGGCATGCTTCCCAGAATCAGGAGCACGAATTTTGAAGGAATGGAACTCATTCGTCCCCTGTATTGCATTTTAGAGTCGGACATTCTCCGCTGGAAAGAGTTTAACGGTCTGGACTTCATCGCCTGCGCCTGCCGTTTTACGGAACGGACGGCCTCGGCCGAACCCGCGTTTTCCGCCCGCAAAAGGGTAAAGGAATGGATCGCGCAGTTAAAGAAGGAAAATCCGAACGTGGAGAATAATATTTTTCAAAGTATTCATAACGTGCAGCTGGATACATTGGCGGGGTATAAGCAGGGCGGAGCAGTCCATTCCTTTTTGGAGCGCTTCGGGGAGGAAAGGAAGTGAACGAAGAGGAAAGGTTGTGGCGCAATCGGTTTTCGGAGCTTGCCGAACGGGCTTATGCGAGAGGCAGGTATTCGTTTACGGATTTTTTGTCCCCGACGGAGCAGCAATATTTTTACGGAGCGGAACGGGAGCTCTCGTATGCGGGCGTTTGGATTTGGGGCGGCTATGAAGGAGCGGAACGGCAGATGATTCGTTTCGGGAGCGGGGATTACGAGGAAGCGTTTCCGATCGTCTGCCTGAAAATTTCTCCGTCGAGCGCGAAATTTTCGGAGGAGCTGACGCATCGGGACTATTTGGGCGCGCTGTTGAATCTGGGGATCGAGCGTTCGACCTTGGGGGATATCGTCCCCTTTTCGGGCGGGGCGTATCTTTATTGCGCCGAGCGGATATCGCCGTTTATCGAAGAGCAGCTGACGCGGGTGCGTCGCACGGAGGTGAATTGTTTTCGGGCAGAGACGGCAGAGTTTGAGAGGAAGGAGCGGGAAAGCGAGACGTGTTTTCTCTCTTCTCTGCGCGCAGATTGCGCGGTAGCCGCGGCCTTCCGCCTTTCGAGGGGGGAAGCGGAAAAGTATTTCGAAGCGGAACGGGTGTTCATCAACGGTCGGCTTTGTCCGAGGTCGTCCAAGGAGCTGAACGAGGGCGATCGGGTGACCGTGCGGGGAAAGGGGAGATTTTTTCTCGCGGAAATTTCGGGCGAGAGCAGGAAAGGGCGGCTGAGATGCCGCATCGAGAGGGATTGATATGTTAGAGAGCCTATTGGCGGAATCGGAAGAGAGGTGCGTAAAAAATCGGTCGTTCGAGCGGGAGCGCCTTTCGGGCGCAGATTTATCCGAAGCGGAATTTGAGGGGGTGCGGCTGAAAAAGTGCGTGTTCGAGGGGTGTCGTTTTTCTTCCTCGGCCTTTTACGGGACGGCGTTCGAGAACTGTATTTTTTCGGGGTGCAGCTTTTCCGAGGGCTATTTCAAAGGCTGTAATTTTTCCGTCTGTAAAGGGGACGGCTGCAATTTTGCGGAAAGTTGTTTTAAGGACGGCCTGTTCGAGGACAGTTCGTTTTGCTATGCGGATTTTACGAAATCGGTCTGGGAAAATTGCCGATTGAAGGACGGCCTGTTCAAGGATTCCGCTTTTCCCGAATCGAAGTGGAAGAAAATGACTTTGGAACGCACGGATTTCAGCGGTTCGGATTTTTTCCGTACTTCCTTAAAGGGTATCGACTTGTCGGACTGTAAAATCGAGCGGATTATTCTTTCAGATACTTTTCAGGAGCTTCGCGGCGCGACGATCAATCCGTTTCAGGCGGCAGAGCTCGTCCGGCTTTTGGGTGTAAAGGTCGTATAATGCGACGGCGGCGACGTGCGCGGCCGTTTTTCAGCAGGCTCTCACTGAAAAATCGAAAAACCGCTATTGACAAACGGGATAAAATGTGCTATAATCCGTAAGAGACAGCTTGAAGGCGTGCTCTTACGGATTTTTTCAGGACGGGAAGATGATATACGAAATTGCAGACCTGCGCATCAGGATAGAAAACCGCTGTTCCTTTACGACGGAATTTTGTAAAGAATATTTTTTTCAAATCGACGGGACCTTCGATTTGTCCGCGAAAGTCTCAAAGGCGGCTTTCGCGGAGGAAAAACGCCTCTCGCCTGGGTATTCGGACGGATATATCGAAAATATTTGTCTGTATCGTGAAATTTGTATGCAACTGCCCCGCTTCGACCGCTTTTTGCTGCATGCGGCGGTGCTTTCTTTTGCGGGTGAGGGCTACGCTTTTCTCGGCAGGAGCGGCGTCGGAAAATCCACGCATACGGGACTTTGGCTGAAATATCTCCCCGAAACGAGAATCATCAACGGAGATAAACCCGTCATAGGGAAAAAGGGCTCCTGTTTTTACGCCTACGGCACGCCGTGGAACGGAAAAGAAGGGCGCGGGGAAAAGGGAAGCGCGGTCTTAAAGGGGCTTTGCTTTCTCGAACAGGCAAAGGAGAACCGCTTGACTCGACTGACGGAAAAGGAAGCCGCGGACAGGATATTTTCGCAGATTCTCATTCCGTCCGACGAGGAGAACGCGGCAAAGACGCTGGAACTCGTGGACGGACTCATTTCTTCGACGCCCGCATACCTGCTTTGCGCGGACGTCTCGGAAGAGGCGGTAAAGACGTCGTTCGAGGGGCTGACGGGCCGAAAGTATTTAAGAAAGTATTCAAGATAGAAACGGAGGAGTGTATGAAGATTAAAAAGGGCTTTGTCGTTCGGAAGGTAGCGGGAGAAAATATCGTGGTGCCGGTCGGCGGCATGAGTAAAACTTTTCACGGCATGATCAAGCTCAACGATACGGGAAATTTTCTCTGGAATTTTTTTCTCAAAGACCATACCGAAAGGGAAGCGGTCGAAGCGCTTCTCTCGGAATACGAAGTCGATCGGGCGACGGCGGAAGCGGACGTGGAGAAATTTTCGGATATTCTCCGCGAAAACGATTTTGTCGGGTGAAGCGGAGATGAACGCATCGGAGCGACTGAGTATAGAAGAGGTTCTTTTGCGGGAGGGAAAGTACGTCGGCCCCACGGTGGGGACGAGCATGCTTCCCATGCTGAAAAGCGGCCGCGACAGCATCGTAGTGTTTCCGAAGGGCGGGCGTCTGAACCGTCTGGACGTGGCGCTTTATAAGCGCGGGGAAAACTATGTCCTGCACCGCGTGATAGAGGTAAAGGAGGGCGGGTACGTCATTCGCGGGGATAATTGTTATTCGGACGAATGGGTTCCCGAAGGGGAGATTTTAGGCGTTCTGACGGAATTTTTTCGGGGCGGAAAGCGCGTTTCGTGTACGGATAAGCGGTATCTCCGCTATGCAAAGCGGCGGGTGGGAGGCTATCCCGCGCGGCTGTTTGCCTTTCGCGTAAAGAGCGCGGCAAAACGGGCGGTAAAGCGGTTGATCGGCGGGAGAGAGGGCGGAAGATGAAAGAAAAGACGACGGAAAAAGGAAGAGCATGGCTGAAAAGGGAGATGCATCCCTATCGGCCGTTTGTTCTTTTTATGGCGTTTTTGACGGTGGCGGGGACGCTGCTTTCTTTGGCTTTTGCGTATCTCACGCAGTATATCGTCAATAACGCGGTCGAAGGAAACGCCCGCCTGCTGCTTGTTTTTTCCGCGGTATTGCTCGCGGTGCTGCTCGCGAGAATCGCGGTGCAGACGTCGGTGAAGTATTTTCTCGAACGGGCGCGCGCGAAGATCAACGCGGGGCTTCGCGGTAAGCTCTTCGCGCAAATACTTCGTTCCGATTACGCAGGGCTCGAAAAATACCATAGCGGCGACCTTCTCAACCGTTTGACGACGGACGTTTCGGCGGTCGCGTCAGGCACGGTCAGCATGCTTCCCGCGCTCGCGGGCATGGCGGTGCAATGCGTTGGCGCAATCGCGGCGCTTTTGACGCTGGATGCGCTGTTTACGGGGATTTTCGTCGCGGGCGGTCTCGCAGTTTGCGCGTTGACCGTCCTCGTTCGCCGCAAAATGAAGAAATATCATAAGGAATTGGTGGAGGCGGACGGAAGGAGCCGTTCTTTTATTCAGGAGAGCCTGTCGTCCGCCCTCACCGTCAAGGCGTACGGAGCGGAGGACAGAGCGACGGAAAAATCGGATGCTCTCCTCGATATTTATTTCGGGAAGCGCATGAAGAAAAACCGCCTCGATTCCTGCATGAACGGTTTATTTTCGCTTTTCAGCAACGCGGGCGTAATTTTTGCGCTCGTATGGTGCGGAATCTCTATCCTGCGCGGAAATATGGATTACGGTTCCGTACTTTCGATTATATTGCTTTTGGGACAGCTGGAATATCCTTTTGCGATGTTTTCGTCCATTCTGCCCGTATACTATGCCCGCGCGGCCAGTGCGGAACGCCTTAGCGAATTGGACGATATTCCTTCCGAAAAAATTCTACCTGCGCCGCCGGTGCCGTCCCCTCCGCCGGTGCCGTCCCCTCCGTCGGTGTCGTCCCCTCCGTCGGTGTCGTCCCCTCCGTCGGTGTCGTCCTCGTCGTCGGTGCCGTCCTCCCCGTCGGTGCCGTCCTCGTCGTCGGGGTCGTCCTCCCCGTCAGCACCGCCCTCCCCGTTGGTTCCGTCCTCGTCATCGGTGCCGTCCTCGTCGTCGGTGCCGTCCTCCCCGTCAGCACCGCCCCTGTCGCCCACACCGCCCCTGTCGCCCTCGCCGTCTGCTCATAGATATAATTCTTTCCCCGTTCCGTCCTCAGTCCTTCCGTTTACCGAAAATTCTTTGACATCGGGACTGTATGAACAAACGAAAGGATTCCGCATAAAAAAACTCACGTTCGATTACGGCCGTGAGCGGTTGTTTTCGGAGGCGGACGCGGAATTTGCCAAGGGCGGGGTGATTTGCATCACGGGGGAATCGGGGAGCGGCAAGAGCACGCTTTTCAAGCTCCTCATGCACATTTACGCGCCTCTTTCGGGCGGGATTTACGCGATTGCGGGGGACGAAGAGCATTTGTTGACCGAGCGGGAAAGGGGATTGTTTGCATACGTGCCCCAAGGGAATTTTTTATTTTCGGGCACGATACGGGAAAATCTTGCTTTCTTTTCGGAAGAAGAAAACGAAGCAACTTTGGAAGAGCGGGAACGTCGGGCATTAAAAGCGGCGTGTGCGGAATTTGTTTTCGGGCTTCCCGAGGGCTTGGACACTCCGTTGAGGGAGCGTGGCGGCGGATTGTCCGAGGGACAGCTCCAACGTTTGGCGGTAGCGCGGGCCCTGCTGTCCGAGCGTCCGATATTGCTTTTGGACGAAGCGACGAGCGCTCTCGACGGAGAAACGGAGAAGAGACTTCTCGAAAATATCCGAAAGGAGAAGAATAAGACATGTCTCATCGTCACGCACCGTCCCGCGGCGCTGGAAATAGCGGATGTCGTTTTAAGGGTGCAAGGCGGGAAGATAGAGCGGATTTGACTTTCGGTGAGGAAGGGAGAAATGGATAAGGAAACGTTTTTTAAGACAGGAGAATATTTTATACGGCTGGTTCGTTTCGGCGCGTCAGGGGGAGAGGGCTTGCCTCCCGAGAAACCGGAGGAGGTAAGCTGGCGGGATATTCTTCTCCTTTCGGAGAAACACTCGCTTGCGGCGCTGACGTATTCCGCGCTTTCCCGTTTGGAGAAAAAGCCCGACGGAGAGACGGCGGAGAAATGGGAACACGCTTACCGAGTCTGTGTTCACGCGGATATTCAGCAGGAATTTGCGTGGGAAGAGATAAAGGAACGTTTTTCCGAGCAGGGAATAAAATTTCTTCCCTTGAAGGGAATTTTGCTGAAAAGCCTGTATCCCGAACCCGCCTTTCGCTCGATGGGCGATCTGGATATTTTGTACGAAGAAAAGAACTTTGAAAAGATAAAGACACTCATGCGGGAATCGGGTTACGAATACCGCACGGAGAGCGCCGGCAGCAATCATCAGATTTTCTTTCGTCCGCCCGTGACGACGGTGGAATTGCATCGCGCGCTTTTGAACGATACCTCCCCGTTTGCGGAATATTACAAAGACGTCTGGCGCAGAGCCCTGCCGACGGCCGAGTCGTTCGTCTGTCGGCTTTCGAGGGAAGACGAGTATATTTTTCTGCTCATTCACGGCCATAAACATTTTTCGGGCGCGGGAAGCGGCGTTCGGACGGTTCTCGATTTTTGGCTTTACTTAAAGAGATACGGAAAGGAGCTCGACAGGAAATACATCGCGGCGGAACTCTCCCGCGCACAGGAAATCGCCCGTCAATCCGCGTCGCCTCACGCACAGGAAATAGCCTGTCAATCCGCGTCGCCTTCCATACAGGAAACTTCCCAAACGGCGAAATCGGAAAACCTCCGAAATACGGACCCCGAGACCGCCTTCAATCCGTTTGAGGAGGCTGCGTCCGATATGATAGTTGAAACAGCCGCGGAAACGGAAGCGCCGCTCGAAGAATTTGAAAAGACGCTCGAACGGGAAATAAGCCTTTGGTTTTCGGCCGAAAATCCGACGCTGGACGAAACGGGGGTGGCCCTGTTGTCGGACGGCGTATACGGCAGGATAGAGAAACTTTGGGAGAGAAAATTGCAAGAGAAGGGAAAATTTAAGTATTTTGCGGAGCGACTGTTTCCGCCATATAAGGTGATGAAGCAGAGATTTACGCTGCTTGAAAAGCTCCCGTTTCTCCTGCCGTTTTTTTGGATTTGGCGGCTGATTCGCGGGGCGTTCTGCCGCCGCAAAGCGGCGGCCGCCGAATATCGGTATATCCGCGAAAAGAGCCGTAAAGAGAAAAAGAGCGGATAAAGAAGTGGAGGGTTCCCTCCGCTTCTTTAATCTACGTTTTTGATGACTAATTTTTCTACCAAAGCGACGATCGCATACATGCCTGCCGCCAATACGCAGAGGATAAAGACGGCGGTCATGACGAGGTCGAGCTTGAATACCTGCCCTCCGTAGACGATGAGATAGCCGATCCCCGCCTTGGAGACGATATATTCGCCCATAATGGAGCCGATCCAGGCCATGCCGACGTTGATTTTGAGCATGGAGATAAAGACGGGCAAGGAGGAGGGAATGACGAGCTTTCTGAGGATCTGCCACTTGTTTGCGCCCATGGAGCGAAGGAGGAGCAGCTTGTTTTCGTCCGTAGCCATGAAGCCGTTGAGCATGTTGAGAATAGTGACGATGAGCCCGATGAGTACGGTCATGAAAACGATGGCCTTGCTGCCGGTGCCGCACCAGATGATGATGAGGGGGCCGAGGGCGATTTTAGGCAAAGCGTTGAGGACGACGAGATAGGGCTCCGAGATTTTGCGGAAAATCTCGCTCCACCAAAGCAGCAGGGCGATGATATATCCGGAGACGACGGCGATGAAGAAGCCGAGCAGGGTTTCCCAGAGCGTGGTGCCGACGTGGTAAAAGAGGGTTCCGTTCTCGTACAGGGAGACGAGCGTGGCCCAGATGCGCGAGGGGGAGCTTGTGATAAAGGGATTGATCCACTCGAAGTGAGCGGAGAGTTCCCAAAGGACGAGAAAGAGCGCGAGCACCGCGATTCGTACGAGGTGAACGGTAACGCTCTTTCTTTTCAGGTTTCTTAAATAGAGAAGGTGTTCTCTCGAATAGGTATTGTTTTTCATTGGTCGGATTCCTCAGTTATGTTATTTCAGGTGTTGAGTTCTCTCCATAAAAGTTCGAACCAGGTGGAGAATTCTTTGTTTTCGCGGCGCTTTAAGGGTTCCTTTTCGGGGAAAGCGAGGGTATGAGTGGAGACGACGCGGGCGGGTCTGCGGGAGAGTACGACGATTTTATCTGCGACGGAGACGGCCTCGCTGATGTCGTGTGTGATGAGCACGGCGGTCTTGTGTTCGCTGCGGATAATTTTGTATACGTCGTCGCAGACGCTCAGGCGGGTCTGGTAGTCGAGTGCGGAAAACGGCTCGTCTAAGAGCAGTACGTCGGGGTCAAGCGCGAGAGTACGGATGAGGGCGGCGCGCTGTCTCATGCCGCCCGACAGAGCGGAGGGATAGCTTTTGAGGAAATCTTTGAGCCCGTATTTTTCGGCGAGCGCGAGAGCGCGGGCGCGGTGTTCGGGGGTGTCGGCGCGTTGAATTTCGAGGGGAAGGAAGATATTTTTTTCGATGGTGCGCCAGGGGAAGAGCTCGTCTTTTTGAAGCATATATCCGAAGCGGACGCCGGAATTTTTGACTTCCCCCTCGGTAGGTTTCAGAAGTCCGGCGGCGAGGGATAACAGGGTAGTTTTGCCGCAGCCGGAGGGACCGATAACGGCGGCGAATTGGCCTTCCGAAACGGAGAAATTGAGGTTTTGGACGGCGACGGTTTCCCCTTGTTTGGTGTGATAGTGCATCGATACGTTTTCAAATTGTAAAACTTCTTTCATAGCTTTGACCTTTGTTTTGGGCGTATAGCCCTTTCGGGTAATGGGAGCGTCCCTGAAATAAGGCGTGAAACCTTAAAACAGGGCGCTCCGAATGTATCAGTTATAGACGTCCTTGTAAGCCTCGTTTGCGTAGGAGGTATCGACGAGGTCGGAGAAATCCACTCTGTGGTCGAGTTCTCCCGCGTTGTCGATGATGTCCTGCAATCTCGTGAAGCTGTCCTCTGTCATGGCGAGGTTGGTCATCCAGGCATCGATTTCCCGATAGCTGTCGAGGGAGACGGCGATGGATTCGACGGGGGTGGATTCGAAGTAAGGAAGGAGGTAAGGCGCGGCGGTTTCGGAAGGCGTTTCGATGATGTATTTGACGGCTTTGGTGACCGCGCGGAGGAAGCCGTCTACTTCGGTTTCGTGCTTTTCAATCCAGGAACTCTTGGCCATGAAACAGGTATAGGGAACTTCTCCGGAGGCTTCCCCGACGGAAGCGACGACATAGCCTTTTCCGGCGGCCTCGTATTCGGAGGCGACGGGCTCGAACATGGTGCAGTAGTCGGCGGTGCCGGCTTCGAAAGCGCTGGTCATGAGGTCGAATGCGACGTCGAAATTGAGGGTGACGTCAGTGCCGTCGTGAAGTCCGTTCTGATTGAGGACGTATTCGAAGGTCATAGCGGGGACGCCGCCCTTTCTGCCGGCGAGGATTTCCTTGCCTTTGAGGTCAGTCCATTCAAAGTCGGGTTCGTCTACTCTCGACACGAGGAAGGAGCCGTCGCGCTTGGTGAGCTGTCCGAATACGGTGGGGACGTCAGAGGAGCCGCCGACGAGGACATAGAGCGCGGCTTCGGGGCCGCAGAATCCTATATCGGCGTCGCCGGAGAGGACGGCGGACATGACTTTATCGGCGCCGCCGCCGTTGGTGAGTTCTATTTTCAGGTTTTCCTCTTCGAAATAGCCGAGCGCGTCGGCGAGGTAGAGAGGGGCATAGAAGATGGAATGAGTGACTTCGTTGATTTCGAGTTTTGTGAGGCCTCCGTCGTCCTCGCCGCAGGCAGAGAGCGGAAGGAGAAGGAAGCAGGCGGAAAGTGCGATTGCCGAAATTTTTTTCATAGGGGTAACTCCGTTAAAATTTAGAATAATATATAATATGAGTCGGCATTAATAATTGACAATCTCCGCCGAAAGAGATATAATGAAAAAGTATACGAAATAAAGGAATACGGGAATGCCGTGCCCGCCGACGCGGAGGCGCGGTATAGCCGAGAGAGAAAAGGACAGACTATGGAGATGCAAAAGACGTACAACCCCAAGGACTTCGAGGACAGGATTTATTCCGAATGGGAAAAATCCGGATATTTCCGCGCGGAAACGGACCCCGACAAAGTGCCCTTTACGATCATGATGCCGCCGCCCAATATCACGGGGCAGCTGCACATGGGGCATGCGATGGACGCGACGATGCAGGATACGCTCATACGCTTCAAGCGCATGCAGGGCTATTCGGCGCTGTGGCTTCCGGGCTACGACCACGCTTCGATTGCGACGGAAGTCAAGATCGTGGAGAAGATGAAGGAGGATGGGCTCTCCAAGGCCGACGTGGGCCGAGAGGGCTTTTTGAAGCGCGCGTGGCAGTGGACGGAGCAGTACGGCGGGCGCATCACGCTCCAACAGCGCAGAATGGGCGCGTCCTGCGATTGGTCGAGACAGGCGTTCACGATGGACGAAAAGTGCTCCCGCGCGGTGAGGGAGGCGTTCGTCAACCTTTACGATAAGGGCCTGATTTATCGCGGGGACAGAATTATCAATTGGTGTCCCTGCTGTAAGACGGCGCTTTCGGACGCGGAGGTGGAGTACGCCGAGGAAGCAGGATCTTTTTGGCATATCCGCTATCCCGCGGCGGACGGCAGCGGGGAAGTCATCGTCGCCACCACCCGCCCCGAAACCATGCTGGGCGATACGGCGGTAGCCGTCCACCCCGCGGATAAACGGTATGCGCATTTGATCGGCAAGACGCTGCTCCTGCCGTTGACGGACAGAAAGATTCCCGTGGTGGCGGACGAGTACGTGGATATGGATTTCGGAACGGGCTGCGTGAAAATCACGCCCGCGCACGACCCCAACGACTTCGAGGTCGGAAAGAGACATGCCCTCGAAGTCATTCGCGTGATGAACGACGACGGAACGATGAACGAAAGGGCGTTCGCGTATGCGGGGCTAGACAGATACGAGGCGAGAAAGCGGGTCGTGGCGGATCTCGAAAAGGGCGGTTATCTCGTGAAGATAGAACCTCATACGCATAACGTGGGGCATTGTTACCGCTGCCATTCGACAGTAGAGCCGATCGTTTCCAAACAGTGGTTCGTAAAAATGGAGCCGCTTGCAAAGCCCGCGATCGCGGCGGTCATGAAAAATAAAGTCAAATTCGTGCCCGAGCGTTTTTCGAAGATTTACTATAATTGGATGGAGAACGTGCGGGATTGGTGTATTTCCCGCCAGCTTTGGTGGGGGCATCGTATCCCCGTGTGGTATTGCGAGGATTGCGGAGCGGAAATCTGCGCGAAGGAGGATCCGACCTGCTGCCCCGCGTGCGGCGGAACGAATCTCAAACAGGACGAGGACGTGCTAGATACGTGGTTTTCGTCGGCGCTTTGGCCCTTCTCGACGCTGGGCTATCCCGAGGATACGGCGGATTATAGGTATTTTTATCCCACGGACGTCTTGGTGACGGGATACGATATTATTTTCTTCTGGGTTGCGCGAATGATCTTTTCGGGAATAGAGCATACGGGGAAGGTTCCCTTCCACGACGTGCTGATTCACGGAATCGTGCGCGACGAACAGGGCCGGAAGATGAGTAAATCGCTCGGCAACGGGATAGATCCGCTCGAAGTGGTGGACAAATACGGAGCGGATTCCCTGCGGCTTTCGTTGCTGACGGGGATTGCGCCGGGCAACGATACGCGGTATTCGGATACGAAGGTGGAATCCTGCCGCAATTTCATCAATAAATTGTGGAATGCTTCCCGTTTCGTGCTGATGAACGCGGAGGGGAAAAAGATACCGTCCGTGGAAGAAGTCAAATTCGCGCCCGCGGATAAGTGGATTATTTCCAGACTGCAAAACTGTATCCGCGAGGTGACGACCAATCTCGGAAAATACGAATTGGGCATGGCGAGCGAGCTGGCGACGGATTTTGTCTGGGACGATTTCTGCGATTGGTATATCGAGCTTTCCAAGCCCGCCCTTTACGGGGAGGACGAGGAGCGGAAACTTTCGGCGCTGTCGGTGCTTTGTTTCGTATTGGAGAACGCGTTGAAGCTGCTGCACCCGTTTATTCCGTTCGTGACGGAGGAGATTTATCGGAACCTGCCGGGGACGGAGGGGAGCATCATGGTTTCTTCGTTCCCGCGGTATAATTCGCGCATGGCGTATAAGAAGGAAGCGAAGGCGTTTGAAGGGGTGATGGAAATCATCAAAGCGGTGCGCGCGATGAAGAAAGCGGCGGACTGCCCCCCTTCGAGGAAGGTAGAGCTGTACCTCGTAACGGAGAGCAAGCGCCTGATACAGCAAAATAAGGACAGTATCATGAAACTTTCGGGCGCGTCGGCGGTAAAGTTTGCGGAGAGCGTATCGGCGATAGAGGGAAAGACGGTTTCGCAGGTGACGGAAATCGCGCAGATTTATATTCCTCTGGGCGAGCTGGTGGATATTGAAAAGGAGAAAGTTCGTCTGGCGGCGGAAATCGAGCGCGTGAGCGGAGAAATCGAGCGCGCGAAGGGCAAACTTGCCAATCAGAACTTTGTCAACCGAGCGCCCAAAAAGCTGGTGGAGGACGAGCAGGAGAAAGTAAAGAAATACGAAGCCATGAAGGCGAAATTGGAAGCGCAGCTTGCAGACTTATAAAGCTGTCGGGTTGTTTGTGATATAATCAGAGCAAGGCAAACAGGAATTTAACGGAGTCATAATGCAACCAAAAAATCTTTTAACTGCAAAAAATCGAAATGAATTGCGTGTTTGGCTTGCGGAAAATTATGATAAAGAAAGCGAATGTTGGGTAATTGTAAAGCGCGGCAGACCGCAAAACGATAATACATTTTGGTATATAGACGCAGTTGAAGAAGCAATGTGTTTTGGTTGGATAGATAGCACTACCAAAACGCTTGAAAACGGAATTACCGCTCAAAAATTAGCACCGAGAAAGAAAAAAAGTTTGTGGTCGGAACTCAATAAAGAGCGTTGCAGACGACTTGAACAATTAGGATTTATGACGGAAGCAGGACGTGCCGTTCTGCCCGATATGTCTGCAAATGGTTTTGTAATAGATAGCGAAATACTGACGGCGTTGAAAGCAGATAAAACAGTATGGCAAAACTTTAATAATTTTCCGCCATTGTATCAACGGGTACGCATAGACACAATTCAAATAAAGAAAAAGCAACCCGATTTATTTTATAGCAGATTGCAAAAATTTATAGAGAATACAAAAAATGGTATTATGTACGGCGAATGGAATGATAACGGACGATTATTAAACTATTGATAAATTATATTTATAGATTAAAAAGAGCAAAGATTTCCAAAAAATCTTTGCTCTTTTTAATCCCCATAGCCACTGTTTTTTTATTCCCGAACACTCGTAATTCCGTTGTCTATATTTTCGTTTTCGTCCGCCCCGTCGTTCCCGTCTTGTTTTCCACCTTCGTTCCGTCCCTCCGTTCCGTCCCTTCGTTCCGTCCCTCCGTTCCGTTTCCGTCCCGCGTTTGTTTCTCGACTTTGTCTCGTTTCCCGTTCCACATCTTGTTTTCCTCCTCCGTTCCGTTTCCCTTCTTTTGTCCCGTCGCCTCATTCCCGTCCCGCGTTTGTTTCCCGACTCCGCCTCATTCCCGTCCCGCCGCCTCATTCCCGTCCCGCCGTCTTGCTCCCACCCGCACCTTACTTTTCGTCGATACTTTTTCGGCCGTCATTCTTCCCGTCGTTCGTCCTCAGATGTAACAAATCCGCAATGTAAGAGCTTTTCTTGAAAAACTTTCTTTTCTCATGTGAAAATTTCTCAAAAATTTCCTTTTTCGGAAAAAGAAAATGAAAATCTTGACAAATGCGCCCCATTTTTGATATAGTAATATCGATAAAAATATATCAATAATAAAGGAGCAAATAGAATGAGCGAGCAAGAGATATCGAAGGCGACGATCGGGCGGATGCCGTTGTACCTTCATTTTTTGCAGGAGGAGAGTTCGAAGGGGGCGAAATACATTTCTTCGGCGGTAATTGCACAGAATATTCCCGTATCGGCGGTGCTTGTGCGGAAAGATCTGGCGATCGTATCGTCGCAGCCGGGGCGTCCGCGTTTAGGGTTCGAGGTCGTGAGGCTGATTGCGGACATCGAGAAATTTTTGGGGTATGACAATCTTTCGGACGCGGTCATAGTGGGAGCGGGCGGTCTCGGGAAGGCTTTTTTGGGATACGAGGGGTTCAAGAGCAACGGTCTGAATATCGTAGCGGCATTCGATGTCGATCCCGCGGTAATCGGGGAGCGGATTGCGGGGAAGGAAGTATATGCCCTGTCGGAATTGCCGCAGTTTGTAACGAAAGGGAAGATCAATATCGGAATCGTTACGGTGCCCAAGGAAGCGGCGCAGGGCGTAGTCGATTTAATGGTGCGTTCGGGAATAAGGGCGGTTTGGAATTTTGCTCCGATCCCGTTGAAGGTACCGAAGGGAATCATCGTGAAGAACGAAGATTTGTCCGCGTCCCTCGCGCTTTTGGCGGGGGAACTGAGCAAACGGATTTGACGAAAAGGAAGGAGGTTTTATGAAAGATTTTATCGTGAACGACGAAAAGACGTTGGAAAAGATGCTGGCGCGGGTTCGCGCGGCGCAGGAGAAATTTGCGCATTACACGCAGGAGCAAGTGGATAAAATTTTCTTTGCGGCGGCGATGGCGGCGGATAAAGCGCGGATTCCGCTGGCGAAGCTGGCGGTAGAGGAAACGGGGATGGGCGTAGTGGAGGATAAAGTAATCAAAAACCACTATGCGGCGGAATATATTTATAATAAGTATAAAGACGCAAAGACGTGCGGGGTGATCGAGCGTGACGAAGCGTTCGGATATACGCGGATTGCGGAGCCGATCGGGGTATTGGCGGCGGTAATTCCGACGACGAACCCGACGTCCACGGCGATTTTCAAAGCGCTCATCAGCTTAAAGACGCGGAACGGGCTGATTATTTCCCCGCATCCCCGGGCGAAGAAATGCACGATCGAAGCGGCGAAGGTGGTTTTGGAGGCGGCGGTAAAAGCGGGAGCTCCGGACGAAATCATCGGCTGGATCGACGAGCCGAGCGTTCAGCTTTCGGGAATGGTCATGAAGGAAGCGGACACGATTTTGGCGACGGGCGGCCCCGGCATGGTTCGCGCGGCATATTCGTCTGGGAAGCCCGCCATCGGGGTCGGTGCGGGAAACACGCCCGCGGTGGTGGACGTGTCGGCGGATATTCCGCTTGCGGTTTCGTCCATACTGCATTCCAAGACTTTCGATAACGGAATGATCTGCGCGTCGGAACAGTCGGTAATCGTGGCGAAGGAGATTTACTCGAAGTTCAAGAAGGAAATGCAGCTTCGCGGGGCTTATTTTCTCACGCCTTCGGAGACGGAGAAGGTGCGGAAGACGATCATCGTCAACGGCGCGCTGAACGCGAAAATCGTAGGCCAGACGGCATATACGATCGCAAAACTTTCCGGTTTCGAAGTGCCGAAGGACGCAAAGGTGCTGGTGGGCGAAGTGACTTCCACCGACCCGAGCGAGGAATTCGCGCACGAAAAATTGTCCCCCGTGCTTGCGATGTATAAGGCGGAGGATTTCAAAGACGCGCTGGATAAAGCGGATCGTCTGGTGCGCGACGGCGGAGCGGGACATACCTCGTCGATTTATCTCGACGAAGGCACGGCGGGTGAGCGCCTCGAAGCCTTCCGCGAGAGAATGCAGACCTATCGCGTGTTGGTGAACACACCCGCGGCGCAGGGCGGGATAGGGGATTTGTATAATTTCCGTCTGGCGCCGTCGTTGACGCTGGGGTGCGGTTCGCGCGGAGGGAACAGCGTTTCGGAGAACGTGGGGGTCAATCAGCTCATCAATATCAAGACGGTAGCGGAAAGGAGGGAGAACATGCTTTGGTTCCGAGCCCCGGAGAAGGTATATTTCAAACGCGGCAGCCTTCGCCTCGCGTTGGAGGAATTGAAGAAGGAATACGGCCGTAAACGGGCGATCGTGGTCACGGACGAATATTTGTACACGAGCGGCATGTCGAAAGCGGTGACGAAGGAGCTGGATAAGCTGGATATTGCGCACGTAGAATTTTTCGACGTGACGCCGGACCCGACGATCGCATGTGCGAGAGAGGGTGCGAAGCTCATGCGCCGTTTCAAGCCTGACGTGATCATTGCGCTGGGCGGCGGTTCTCCGATGGACGCGGCGAAGATCATGTGGGTGCTGTACGAACATCCCGACGCGGATTTTGAAGATCTTGCCATGCGTTTCATGGATATACGGAAGAGGGTATACAGCTTTCCGAAAATGGGCGAGAAAGCGCTGTTCATGGCCGTTCCCACGACGGCGGGAACGGGCAGTGAGGTAACGCCCTTCGCGGTGATTACCGACGAACGGACGGGGATAAAATACCCCTTGGCGGATTACGAGCTCATGCCCGACATCGCGGTGGTGGATGCGGAGCTGATGATGAATATTCCCAAAGGACTCACTTCCTGTTCGGGGATCGACGCGCTGTCGCACTCGCTGGAAGCGATCGCTTCGGTCATGGCGTCGGACTTTACCAACGGAATCGCAAAGGAAGCGATTCGCCTGCTGTTCGAATACCTGCCCGACGCGTATCGGTTGGGCGCAGCCGCTCCGCTGGCGCGGGAAAAAACGGCCAACGCGGCGACGATGGCGGGCATGGCCTTTGCGAACGCCTTTCTCGGCGTGTGCCATTCCATGGCGCATAAATTGGGTTCCTATTGGCACCTGCCGCACGGTATGGCGAACTCCCTGCTTCTCGAAGAGGTCATTCGTTTCAACAGCGCGGAAGCTCCCCGCAAAATGGGAACTTTCCCGCAATACGCCTATCCCGAATGTAAGGCCAGATACGCGGACGTAGCCCGAAACCTCGGCTGTAAAGGCAAGTCGGACGACGAACTCGTAGAAGGACTGATCGAAAAGATAAAGGACCTTCAACGCGCTGTCGGTCAACCCGCCACCATTCGCGAAGCGATCGGGGAGAAGGGAACGGAGGAAGAATTTCTCGCCTCTCTCGATAAAATGAGCGAGGACGCTTTCGACGACCAGTGCACGGGCGCAAATCCCCGTTATCCGCTCATCTCCGAGATCAAACAGATGTATTTGAACGCCTATTACGGTAAACACGACCCCGTATAACCGACTTTTCCCGAACGCCTTTGCGTTTTCATTCCGTTTTCCCTTTTTCTCCTTCGCCGCTCGATTTCCGTTTTCTTACTTTCACTCTGTTTTTTCCTCACCCTGTTTCTTTCCCGTTTCCGTTATCTTACGTTTCCTTTTTTTCTTGTTCCTGTTCCGCCTCAGGCCTCCTTTTCACTCTCGTCCCCGTCGTGGTCCCTGTTCCCGTCGTGGTCTCTGTCCCCGTCGTGGTCTCTGTCCCCGTCGTGGTCCCTGTTCCCGTCGTGGCCTCTTTTCCCGTCGTGGTCTCTTTTCCCGACGTCGTCCCTGTTCCCCGTCGTGGTCTCTGTCCCCCGTCGTGGCCTCTGTTCCCCGTCGTTGTCGCTGCCTCCGCCACCGTCCGCTCTCCGTTTTCTCGCTTTCTTTCGCTTTTCCGCCGGGCCTGTTTCGGCCTCTCCCTGTTTCACAGCGTTTCTTTCTCCGTCCTCGTTTCTGTTTCCGTTCCCGAAAAAGGGAACCTCAGAGAGACGGCGGGCATAAAATGGTAAGGAATAATAAGACGGAGAGTAAAAACATGCGGAATACAGAGCGTTGGTACGTATGGAAAGAGCACCTTTTTTCGGCATCGGGCACGCCGGACTGCGAATTGAAAATTCTTGGCAGGACGACGGCGGAGCACACGGCGGAGAAATTCGGCGCGCGCATCGTGGAGGAATTTCCAGAATATGGGACGGGGGAGATGGTGGTAGTGTTGCGTTCGTCCCATACCTGTCTGCCGAAATCTGCGGTGGAATCCCTCGTGCGCAGAGCGGAGGAAGAGGGAGAAAACATCTTTTTCGGAGCGGGTTGGGCGCTGGTGAAAGAGGGTGACCTTTCTTCGGCGCGATATATTCCGTTGAAGGCGGGGGCGGCGTTTTTGTCCCTTGCGGACTATCCCTTTGTGGCGGAGAGTATCCGAACGGAGATTTTGAAAAAGCTCTTGCGCCGCGGAGTAGTTTTGGAAAGCACTTCGGGGGTATATATCGACGCGACGGCGTTTGTGGAGAGCGGAGCCGTCCTGTCGCACGACGTGACTGTTACGGGCAGGAGCCTCATCAAGAGCGGCGCGCGGATTCTTCCGTATACGGTGATAGAGGGCGGTTGCGTGGAGAATTTTTCGGTCGTGGGGCCGTTTGCCCACATACGCGCGGGGGAGAAGGTGTAGATTATAAAATAAAAACGGAAAAAATCGACTTCATTTTCGTCCGAAGCCGATTTTTTTATTTGAACCTTTGCACCCGTTCCTGCGTCCTTGTTTTTTTGCGTATTTTTGTCGATTCCGTATTATGCAATTTTTGGGGACCGAATTTTTTTCTCGCGTTTTTGGCTCTTCGTCCTGTTTTTTTCGTTTTATGTTTTTTCATTCTCTTATGCCGTATACGGTAAATTGGCGTTTTTGAATAAAAAAGGCTTGACAAGCGGAGGGAAAAAGTGTACAATGGAAAAAAATTGAAAACATCTCGGAGACATCATGAGAAGAAATATAAAACGTTTTGCCGCCTGTTTCGCGGCCGCGTCGGCAGTAACTTTTGGCGTATCGGGTTTCGCTTCGTGCGATATCAGCATGCAGCAGGAATCGGGATATAAGGAGGGCAGGTATGCGGTGACGAGCGGCTTTTCGAGCATCGACATCGATGCCGACGGCGGAGTGAATTTTACGCTTTCTTACGGCGAGGCGTTTGAAGTGGACTATTCGGAAAGCGAGCAGGAAAAGTTTGATTTTTCGGTAGAGGACGGAACGCTGGTCATTTCTCAGCGTCGTTCGGTTGCGTCTCTTCTCAATTATAAGGAAAAGACGTTGAATATCGTCGTGCCGAAAGAGAATAAGATTTCTTCCGTATCGGCTGACGTAAACGGAGCATTCACGTGTGATCTGACGGGCGATTACCGGACGCTTGCGTTTGAGACGGCGGGAAAATTCACGGCGGATTTTACGGGCAGTGCGGAGACGCTCACGGTCGAATGTATAGGGAATGTGGATTTCAAAGACCGCGCATTTTCGGCGAATACGGTTTCCTTCGACTGTACGGGAGCCTTAAATTTTGAAATCACGTGTAACGTATTGTTGGACGTGGAGTGTGCGGGCTCTTGCGGAGGCACATATTACGGTGATTGTAAGGTTGAAAAGCGAATTGTCGGTGCGGATACGGTCGTGAAGGGAAATTAAAGAAAGCCTCCGTTTTCTTCATTGGAAAGCGGGGGATTTTTTCAAATAAGGATAAGGAGAAAAGGACATGACGACGGAGAATTTCACGGTAGAATCGCTGTATGACGGACTCTCTCTTTCCTGTACGGCATATTTGCCGGAGGGGGAAGCGAAGGGGATTTTTCAAATCGTGCACGGCATGTGCGAATATAAGGAACGCTATGACGGTTTTATGCGTTATCTTGCGGAAAACGGCTTTATAGCGGCGGCGCACGATCATCGCGGTCACGGCAGAAGCGTGAAAACGGAAGCCGACCTCGGCTGGTTCGGGGATAAGCGCGGCCGCGCGGTTGTCGAGGACGCGGTGCAGATAACGCGGAAGCTCAAAGAAAAATATCCGTCTCTTCCCGTGACGCTGTTTGGCCACAGCATGGGCTCCATGGTCGTCAGGTGCTATATAGCCGACTATGACGATGAAATCGATAAGTTGATCGTCTGCGGTTCTCCGAGCAGAAATCCATTGGCGGGAGCGGGCATCGCGATGGCGAAAGCGGTGGCGCTGGCGAAGGGGGAGCGGTATAGGAGCGAGACGCTCGCACAGCTTTCGACGGGCAGTGGGGACAAAAAATTCCCGGGCGAGGGAAAGAACGCTTGGCTGACACGGGATAAGGAGATTGTGGAAAGATATAATGCCGATCCGCACTGTAATTTTATTTTCACGTGTAACGGTTTTGAAAATCTTTTCCGCCTCATGAAAAAGACGTATGATAAAAGGAGGTATGCGGCGAAAAACCGCCGCCTTCCGATATTTTTCGTTTCGGGGAGTGACGATCCCGTTTTGATCGACGAGGATAAATGGCTGAAAGCGCAGGACACGCTGCGCGAGATCGGCTATGCGAACGTATCGGGAAAGCTCTATCATCAGATGCGGCATGAAATTCTCAACGAGCTGGGAAAAGAGGAAGTATATGCCGACCTTTTGGAATTTGCCTCCCGTTCCGCCGACGTATTTTGAATTGTTAAGTCTCGAAAACAGGAGACTTTTTTTGCATAAACACTTGACAAAAGAAAGCGGGGGACTTATAATGAAAGTATAAAGAGCGGGGGGAGGCTTGCAAAGTGCAGAAAAAATTTATCCTTTCGCTGGAGGCATTATGGCAAAAAAGAAAATGAGTTTTTTGATGAGGCTTATACTGACGGCGGTGGCGCTGGTAGGCGCCGTGCTGGCGGTGACGGGATTTGCTCTCGATTGGGTCAAATACAGTATAGATACGGTGCTCGGCGGTACCTCGCCCGCCTATTTGCTGAAAGACCTTGCGGATTTTAATTCCAAGCTGGGTGACCACGGCTTCGAGATGTTCGGTGCGATGAATTCGTTCGCATACATAACGATGATTATGTCGCTCGTATCGTTTGCCGCGGTATTGCTGAGCAAGTTTCTTCACTTGGGCTTTTTGAGGCCGATAGCGGGATTGGCGGGAATTTTGACGGTTCTTTCCACGATTTTGCTGATTGTATTTACCGCGATGTTCTGTTCAAAAAATGCAGGAATCGATTTGGGCGGCCTTGCCAAAGGGGAATTTGTCTGGGCAGTCGGACCCGTTTTAATGGCGATAGGCGGATTTCTTTCCGGCCTTTGCGCATTGGTGTCCTATAAAAAATAAAAAATGGAAAGTAATTTTATGCTTGAAAGGGCGCCGCGGAAATTCCGCGGCGTCCTTTTGCATAAATCGGCCGCGCGGGGCGCATACTGTTTTTAGGAGGAAAATTATGCGTATTGTCAATATTATTTCTTATATATTGGTTTTACTCGGCGCGGTAAATTGGGGGCTGTTCGGCATATTCGATTTCAACCTCGTTTCCGCGATCTTCTCGGGCGCCCGCAGCGTCGGTTCGATTATCATCTATTCGATCATTGCGGCGGCGGCACTCTGGTTGATCATCTCTCCGTTCCTCACGCGCGGGAGACTGCTTTTGGGCGACGGCCGCAGGGACGACTGAGGGATTTGAAAGAACGGATTTTCCGACAAGGGAAATTCGTTCTTTTTTGTTCATGTCGTCCTTCCCTCCGTCTCATTCCCGAAAATTTTTGTTCGTGTTTTTCTTTCCCCCGTTTCGTTCCCGAAAATTTTTGTTCGTATTTTTCTTTTCCTCGTTTCAGTCCGAAAATTTTTGCTCGTGTTTTTCTTTCCCTCGTTTTATCCCGAAAGTTTTTGCTCGTGTTTTTCTATCCCCGTTTCGTTCCCGAAAGTTTTTGCTCGTGTTTTTCTTTCCCCGTTTCAGTCCCGAAAAGTTTTGCTCGTGTTTTCCTTTCCCTCGTTTCAGTCCCGAAAAGTTTTGCTCGTGTTTTCCCTTCCCCGTTTCGTTCCCGAAAATTTTTGCTCGTGTTTTCCTTTCCCTCGTTTCAGTCCCGAAAAGTTTTGCTCATGTTTTTCTTTCCCCGTTTTATTCCCGAAAAGTTTTGTTCGTGTTTTTCTTTTCCTCGTTTCAGTCCCGAAAATTTTTACTCGTGTTTTTCTTTCCCCGTTTTATTCCCGAAAAGTTTTGTTCGTGTTTTCCTTTTCCTCGTTTCAGTCCCGAAAATTTTTACTCGTGTTTTTCTTTCCCCGTTTTATTCCCGAAGATTTTTTTCGGCGGTTGTTCTAAATCGCCGATTTTCTGCGTTTATTAAAAGAGGAGAAAAACGAGGCTCAATCCCTTTTGCCATAAGGAAAAAAGGGCAATTAAAAGACAAAAATATTTTGTGTTTGATATGTGTTTGTCGTGTGTTTTTCTCGTGTTAGGAAAAAGCGAAAAAAAGGAGGCGGAACGTGAGGAAAACAAAGGGATTGAGGGCACTTTTCACCATGGTGGGCTCAGTGATCGGGGCGGGCTTTGTTTCGGGTCGGGAATTGCTGCAATTTTTCGGATATTTCCGTATATCGACCGTATATTATACAGGATTGTTATTTTTCTTTTCCTTTCTTTTATGCGTGCGGATCGGACGCATTTACGGCGGTTTTGAAGGGGCCTTGAAAGGGATATTCGGACGCTTTTCAAAAACCGTAAAGGCAGTAATTCTTTTTGGTTCGTTTGTTTCCTGTGCGGGAATGCTTTCGGGCTTGAATTCACTTTTGCCGCAGGCAAAGCCGTTTTTATCTCTCACGTTTCTCGTCTTTGCCTGCTTTGTGTCCGAAAAGGGAGTAGGGGGGATAGGGACGGTCAATCTCATCGTCATGCCTGCCGTCCTCGTGTCTGTCGTCGTCCTTATATTTTCTTTTGGGACGCTGTCCCCCTCGGAGCCTCCCGAAGCCTCTTTCGGGAGTATTTTATCCGTATATTTATACATTTCGATGAATACATTTCTTTCCATGCCCGTACTCTGCGATCTCGGCGCCGAATTGAAAGACCGTGCGGCCTCGCGTTGTTGTTTGATCTCCGCTCTGATTATTGCTCTCGGCATAGGACTTATTCTTTCGGCGGTTTGTTCGGATAAGGCGTCCTTTTCATTCGATCTGCCGTTATCTTATGTATTGGGAGGGGTAAAATTTTTTCCGATTATTGCGGGCGGAGGGATGTTGACTACATTGTTGTCTTCTTTTTATCCGCTCTATACGCTGGTGGGACGAAAATTCGGGACGGCCGGAAAATGGGTATTGTTTGCGGTGACGGAGTGTTGTTCTTTCATCGGCTTTAAGAATATTGTAGCGACCGTTTATCCCGCTTTGGGAATTTTCGGCATGGCGATGACGGTGATTTGTGCGGCCGTGTATTTAGGAAAGTCCGATTTGAAAAGACAATTGTGCGTTGTTTTTCCCTCCAAAAAAATTCGTAAAAACAGTAAAAAAATTTCAGTAAAGCCGAGAAAAACGTTTGACAGAAAAAATATTTTTTGATAGAATACTTCATACTTGAATCATCGGAGGGTGACATAAATACGATTTATGCGCCGGATAAGATGGTCGGGTTGAAACCGACTTCTTGTCCGGCGTTTTTTTGAGGTAAGTATGGCTTTACAACATAAGACTTTGGGTAAAACCTATCTGCGCTATTTGTTTGCCGGTCTGGGAAGTGCCGTAATCGTCTCTATCTATTCCATAGTAGATGCGATTATGGTCGGAAAATACGAAGGGTCGAGCGGTGTACGGCTGCTCTGTCTATCGTCATGCCGATTTGGACGATTATTTTAAGTCTCGGTTTATTGTTTGGTGTGGGTGGCGGCTCCCTCATGTCCAAAGCTAGGGGAGAAGGCGATGAAAAACGGGGCAGGGAAATTTTTACTGTGGCTTTTATCTGTGCCGTGGTCGTGGCTTTACTCATTTGGGGACTTCTTCTCGCCTTTGAAAATTCCCTCTTGCGGCTGTTCGGAGCGGACGATTCTCTTTTGCCGCTGGCAAAAAAATATCTCAAATGGATGAAGTTTTCCATGCCGCTTTTTACGATGGGACAATTTCTGTCCTGTTTTATTCGTAACGATAACGCGCCTACAAAAGCCATGGCGGCTGTCATTACGGGCGGCGTATTCAATATCGGAGGAGATTATTTCTTTGTATTCGTGTGCGATATGGGCGCGGAAGGAGCAGGATTGGCTACGGCTCTCGGACAAGTTCTCGCTGTCTGTATTCTCGTTTCTCATTTCTTTTCTCGGCAAAACGGATTGAAATTTGTACGTCCTAACGCATTTTTCCGAAAAGCGTCAGCTGTTTTTATTGCGGGCTTTTCTGTATTCGTCGTGGATTTAGCCATGGGGATTCTTACAATGCTGTTCAATAATCAAATCATGAAATATTTAGGAGCTGACGCTTTGGCCGTTTACGGCGTCATTATCAATGTTTCTGTATTGGTGCAAAGTCTTTCCTATGGCGTGGGGCAGGCGGCTCAGCCTATTGTGTCTCAGGCGTATGGGGCCGGAGAGAAGAAAAATATTTATCGGATAGAACGATATGGAATTTTTTCTGCCTTGATTCTCGGTGTCGTCGCGTTTGCTGTCGCGGAAATATTGCCGCTTCCCATTGTCCGAGGTTTTATGGAAACGAATACTGCGATTGAGGAGATTGCTCCGAATATATTCAGAGTTTATGCACTGTCTTTTCTTCTCCTGCCCGTGAATATTTTCTTTACCTATTATTATCAGGCAATTATGCGGCCGATAGGAGCCCTGACGATTTCTCTCATCCGTGGGATTTTTTTAAGCGGATTACTCATCCTCTTATTGCCCGTATTGTTCGATGGGGCCGCGCTTTGGTGGGTTATGCCTGTAACGGAAATTCTCACTTTCGGCGTAGGGCTTATATTCGGAAGAAAATACCGGTTTTCCTCAGAAAATGTAAAGGAAAAGGCTGTGTCTGTAAATTAGAGCTAATAAATTTTTGAAATAGATGGATAAAAATAGAAAAAGCGTCGCTTAGGCGGCGCTTTTTCGTTGACTTGGAGAAGTAAAAAAGAAACGAAAATTAAAGTGTTGAATCAGTTTTTATAAGAGAAAATATGCAATTTGAATTAGAAATATGGAAAATTTTGGTATAATTGTTATTGATTTCCAAAATAAGGAATAAATCGAATGGAAATTATTTGACATGAAGGAAGAATATGGTATAATAAAGGTGAAAGTGAAATAATATTGAAAATCCAAATAAAGCATAGTTGTTAAAATTATGCAAAAATACTGTCAATAACTTAAACCAACGGTTAAGGGATACATAAGAAAATGGAGAAAGAGATAAATAAAATTTTAGGAGATTTATTAATTCAATTGGCGCAGAAAAATATGGGTGCCTTGGACGAGATTCATCATTTAGTAGGAAAAGCTTTGTATGCAATCGGGAATAAGTTCTTTTATCAAAAAGCCGATATTGAAGATACCATTCACGATTTATATTATTTGATTTCTAAAAAGGCGCATAAATATAAACCCGGAAGTAACGCTTGTGCATGGCTTACGACGATTTTCAAAAATTTGGCGAAGAACAGACTGAAAAAAGAAAAACGGATTTGTTCTTTGACAGAACTTACTGCCATGAGAAGTCGGGTTTGGATGAATGAGGAAGACCGGGATTATTTGGAGCATCATCTGTTGATTAACGAAATTTTTAGGCAATTGAACTCCTATGAAAAGGATTTAATTGTCTATCATTTTTGGTTTCGGTTTTCTTACAGCGAAATTGCGAAAATGTATAACAAACCTAAAAGTACAATTTCTAGTCAAATTAGCCGTTTAGAAGAAAGGTTGAGAAAAATTTATAAAAAAGAATAAAATTTTGCGTACGAAAGCCTTGTCTGAATTGTTATATATTATGCTAACACACAAAGGAGATTGTATTTTATGAAAAAAGTTAACAGAGTATCCAAAGTAGCAATCGCGGCGCTTTGCGCTGCCTTCGCCGTTCTGAATGTCGGTCCGTTGGTCGGACAAGCTGCAAAAGCAGACGAGCTTGAGAATACGGCAAATGAAACTTTTTATTGCGCTGACGGCGATGACGATTTTATATATGGGGGACCGGGGGAAATCGCAGATGCTACATATGAAGTTGAATACGATTATAAAGAGATTGTAGAAGACGTTAAGTATTATTCTGCTCCGTCTTTTGGAAATTTGGATGACAACATGACAAATACGTGTGCGCCTGCCGCAGGAACAAATGTTGTTGCTTTTTATGACAGGTGGTACGAAAATCTGATTCCTAGTTATACTCCTGGAGTACTTGTTAATAATGGATATTATTATTTTTCGGATATGGCAAAGCCTGAGACTACAAACGTATTAAAAACTTTGTATGAGTTGATGGATACGAATGTCGGAAGCGGCGGAACATCAGAAAGCCAATTTTTGAACGGCTTATCGGAATATGTCGATAATACGGGATATAATCTGTCCTATACCTCCTTTTACGAAGACTCTAAAACTGTGGATTTGGACGCCCTGAAAGATGCTATCGATCAAAATAAAGTAGGGGTGATTTTTTGCAGCAGATATAATTTTGTATACGGAATTGTTCATACGGAAAATCTGACTAGCGTGGTAAAAGAAAATGCCAATGTCGGGCACATGATGATGGCATACGGTTATCAGACGATTGCTTATTATAAAAATGATATAAATTTCCGTACTGATACTTTCTTATATGTCAGTAGCGGATATAGTGGCGCAGATCAAGGATATATAGAACTTAATAGTTATCTAAATATAGAAGATGCTTTAATTATGACGATATCATAAAAAATTAAAGGAGTAACTATGAAAAACGAGAAAGACAAATGGGAAGAATTCAAAGATCTTCCGGAAACATACGAAACAAACGATAATTTAGTCCCGAAAGTGAAGTACGAAATTTTTAGAGAAAAACATACGAAACGGCGGATTCATTGGCAGGCGATTGTTGCGAGTATTACGATATGTGCCGTTGGAGTAGGAATATTTGTTCCTGTTTATCTTTCTAATTACACAAATGAAAAGGAGGAACAGAAATATTATATAGATAGTAATTTAGAAAATCATTCAATAGAGGATATTGAAGATTTTGTTGAGAAAAATAATTTTGAAATAGTTTACTATACTGGTGAAAATATAATTTCAAAAAGTATTACTATAAAGGAAACTAATGAATTAGCTATAATTTTTCAGGAGTTGGATGTTATAGAGGAAAATTTCGTCGATAATGTACAATTAAAAATCCAATTAATGAGTGATTGTAAATTTGATATGTTACAATTGTATGATAAAGTAGATCAAAATATTTATATTTCCGATATTCATATACAATATTTGATTAATGAAGGAAAAGGGAAAGAACAAATTTTAGCAAAATTTACTTATGAGAGTATTCCATATTATTTGGAAATTCAAACCGATGACGCAACAGGCAAATTAGAGAAATATATCAATATGTTGTTTGAGGAACAGGAAGAAACTTATCTCGATGACGGAGTAATCGTCAATAGCGTAGTTGAAGATCCTCAAGGTTTTATCGACAGCAACAATCTTGATATTCTCTATTATTCCGACGATATGATCGGCCCTATGGGAATGGGAAATACTATGAGCGGAAAATTAGAAGATACAGGGGAATTAACGTTCTTTAGCCAACGGTTGATGTTTATCACAGAAGATATGACCGTGGACGAGCTGTCTTTGCAAATTCTTCTTTTACCGGATAAGAAATTCAGTAAGCTGAAAATGTATGAAAATCTTCCAAATTCGATGATGATTTCCGGAATTCAAGTCGAATATGGATATACCGATAAAGGGCAAAGAAAAGTTGCGTTGGTAAAGTTTACATATAATGGACTTCCTTACTTTCTGGATATTCAGGCAGATGATCTGGAAGGAAAAGTGGAGTACTATGTCGGCCTGTTACTGTCGGGAGCTGAAAATTCTCTCGTCGCATAAACAATGTTTTCGCGTGTCGGGCGGACAACGTTTTACCACTTTACGACAAAAATAATTAATTTGAAGGAGGCCGAGGAAATTAAAAAACAATCCTCGGAAAAAAATGATGCAAAAGAAAGTATTGAAGAACATTATACACTATAATGACTGTTGGTTCAGAAACTGTTTTTATCAACAACTTGTCGCCGCTTATGGAGCTTTCGGAATCCCCGCAGATTATGTCGTCTGCAATTATACGATCGATATCGATTTTAGCGATGATAACGAAACTCTGGATATTCGCGAACATGAAATTTTGGACGAGGACGAATTCAGCGCTTTGACGGGTATCTGTCAAAAAAGAGTTCGTTTTGAAGACGTCTGTAAACAATTATGTACTGCTGTTCGCTCCGGAAATCCGGTTATCTTGGGTGCAGACAGCTTTTATCTTCCCACTAGAACTCAATACTATAATCAGAAGCATGCTCCTCATTATTTATTGGTTTATGGATTCGACCTGAAACGAAAAATGTTTACCGTCGGTGAAAATGACGGGATTGCTATCTTTCATTTCACTGAAAAGGAAGTCCCGTTTGACGTCATCGAACAAACTTACCATTCCTTTGAAGAACGCTTCGCTTCTCCCGATTCTGCCGTTCAGTTGGAAATCGCAAAGAAATGTCCGCTCTATCTTCGGGCCGATGCCTTGAATAAACTGAAAAAGGATTTCTGTGAAAGAAATTATATACAATACGTTTCTTTTTACCGCATGCTTTTGGAAAAAAGCTGGACCGTGGAAGAATTATCCTCTTGGTTGGAATTCGCTATAAAATATACGAACTTTTTCCGAATTCTCATGAAACAATGCAGCTATATGTTCGGAGAACCTAAAAAATTAAATGTCCTTGCCGATATTTGGCACGACGCCCTTTCTTCTTTGGAAATTTTGAAAGATGCAATTCGCCTCGGTCAACCTGAATTGATGAACTCCGAAAGAAATGAGAAAATTACCGAAGATATGGAAGAAAAATTGAAAATGCTCAATCGCCTTAGAGCGATGAGCATGCGCATGGTTGTTTGAGCTTTTGATAACCGAATCTTTTGCATCACAAAATCCCCCGTCATCCGACGGGGGATTTTTTAACTCTTTTTGAAAACCTCGGTGGGAGAACGATCGTAAAATTTGGAAAAGCTACGATAAAAAGTCGTCATGGAATCGAAACCGTTTTCAAAAACTAATTCCGAAAGATTGGGATTATCCTTCTTTTTGGCCGAAGAAACCAGATTGCGAATTCGTACCATGTTAATATAGTTATTCAGGTTTTCTCCGATATACGTATTGAACAGGCGGGAAAAATAATATTTATTATACCCGAACACAGATGAAATTGAATCGAGCGACAGAGGTTCGGCATAGTGCTCGTCGATATAGTTCAACGCCTCCATAATCGTGCTGATTTTCGGCGTGGCGGACGCCGGTAACGTTTGGTAATGCTCCAAGAGGCTTCCGATAATAATATCGATATATCCCTTTTTGACGAGCTCGGAAGATACGGACGAAAGGCGATTGAGCGCTTCAAAATGGGAGAGCAGGCTTCGGTTGAATTCTTGATCATCGAGGTGTGCGGGCAAAGTCTCCGTCTGAAATATCCCTTGAAAATCGTCTGAATAACGCTGCCCGATAATCAATACATAATTGGAATAGTCGGGTGCCGCTTTGAGCTCGTGCACTCCGCATTTATGCACGAAGATTAGCTCGTCTTTCTTCGCGCAAAATTTTTGTTCATTGACTGTACATTCGATAGCTCCGTCAATCACATACAACATTTCGATGCAGCGATGAAAATGAGCATGTGTGTCATAATGCTCGCTCTTGAAAAATTTGATCGTATCCGTTTTATCGTGAAAGGCTTCGTAAATGATGTTTTGTTTCATGATGTCAATATATGGTAGATTGTTGTGGAATAATGAGTGGAAATTCGCAATATTCAGTGGTATTATATCATTACAAAATAAACTTGTCAATCGTTTTACGGAGATTTTCAAATGAACCTTGTCATTATCGGTTACGGCGGCATGGGCGGATATCATGCTGAGTGTCTGAAAAAATACTGCGAAAGCAAACCCGAATTTCCCATTCGCGTCACGGGCGCTTACGATATCGATCCGGAGCGTTCCGCGCTCGCGGAAAAGAACGGCTATCGAGCCTATAAGAGCGCGGCGGAAATTTGGGCGGATCCGTCGGTCGGGGCGGTACTCGTTGCCACGCCGAACGACATTCACGCGGAATATGTGAAAGCGGCGGCGAAAGCGGGAAAAAACATCATTTGCGAAAAGCCCATCGGCATGAGCAGCCGCGAAGCGGAAGAAATGTACGACGCCGCGGAAAAAGCAGGTGTGGTCTTTGAAGTACATCAGAACCGCCGTTGGGACGACGATTTTCTGACGGTAAAGAACATCGTCGACAACGGAATCGTCGGGGCGGCGTATTGTATCGAGTCGCGCGTAATGGGCGGGAACGGAATTCCCGGTGCCTGGCGGAAAGAAAAAGCGCACGGCGGCGGCATGATGCTGGATTGGGGCGTGCACCTCATCGATCAGATGTTGATGATGATCAAATCGCCCGTGGAAAGCCTGTATTGCGAATACAGCTACATCTACGGGGAAGAAGTGGACGACGGGTGTTCCCTTACCGTCAATTTCGAGAACGGAATGAAATACCGCATCGTCGTCGCCACCGACTGTTTCCGCAATTTGCCGCGCTGGCAGGTATACGGCACGGAGGGAACCGCTACCGTGGCGGATTGGGATCTCTCCGGCGGCATTACGAGAGTCCTCGTCCGCGAGGACAAAGAGTTGAAGGGAATTAAAGCCGGGAACGGATTCACGCGGACCATGGCTCCGAGAATCGGAAATTCGGTGGAGGAAAAACCGCTTCCGATCGTACATGCCGAACCCTTCGCGTACTATAAAAACTTTGCGGCGGCTTGCGCGGGAAAAGCGGAAAAGGCGATTCGGCGGGAAGAAGTCGTCCGCGTATATAAATTGATGGAAGCGGCGGAACGTTCCGCGAGGGATAACGTCGTCATTAAAGAAAAAATCTGAAAAAGGGGTAAAAAATTATGAAAGTCAGTGTCGTAAGCGGTATCCTCGGCGATTACAGTCTCGACGAAAGTCTGAAATATCTCTCAGGGCTGGGCGTCGACGAATTCGAACTCGGAGTGGGCGGATACCCCGGGAAAGCTCATGCGGACGCGCTCGTTTTAAGCAAGGACAAAAAAGCGCGCGAGGAGCTCCTCGGAACGTTTAAGAAATACAATATGGGTATCTCCGCTTTGGCCGTGCACGGGAATTGCGTACATCCCGATAAGTCCGTCGCGGAAAAATTTGAGGCGGATTTCGAGGCCGCGTGCATTCTCGCGGGACAGATCGGAATAGACAGAATCGTTACTTTTTCCGGGTGCCCCGGCTCCGATCCCGACGCAAAGGCGCCGTCTTGGGTAACCTGCGCTTGGCCGCCCGATTATCCCAAGGTACTCGAATGGCAGTGGAACGAGGTACTCATTCCCTATTGGAAAAAGGCCGTCAAGTTTGCGGCGGATTGCGGCGTAAAGAGAATTGCGCTCGAATTGCACCCGGGCTTCTGCGTATATAATCCCGCCACTCTTTTGAGACTCCGCGAGGCGGTCGGGAAACTCATCGGCGCGAATATCGATCCCTCTCATCTGTTCTGGCAGGGAATGGATATGCCGGAGGTCATCCGCGATCTCGGCGATGCCGGCGCGATTTACTACTTCCACGCCAAGGATACCCAGCTCATCGAACACAATATCCGCAAAAACGGCGTACTCGATACCAAATCCTTCACCGAAGCGAAAGGGCGTTCATGGTCCTTCCGTACCCTCGGTTACGGACACGATATAGGGCTTTGGAAACAGATTTTCTCCGCGCTCAAAGTGGCGGGATACGACGACTCTATTTCCATTGAGCACGAGGACGGTTTAATGTCTCCGAAAGAAGGACTGGAAAAAGCAATCAAGCTGGTGAAAGAAAGTATCATCACCGAAAATAACGAAAATATGTGGTGGGCATAACGATGAAATATGGCGTTCAATTATATAGTTTAAGAGAAACCGCAGGGCGGGACGGCGCCGAAGAAGTGCTTCGGAGAGTCTCCGAAGCGGGCTACGACGGAGTGGAATTCGCCGGATTTTACGGCAAGACTCCCGAAGAAATGAAAGCATTGCTCGAAAAGTATCGGCTTCTCGGAATTTCGGCGCACATTCGGCCCGAAGCGATTGAGGAAAGTTTACCCTTTATCGACGCGCTCGGAATCAAGTATGTCTTTATTCCCTGGGTGGGGGTTGCAGAATTTGAAGAGCCCGAAAAATATGCGGCTCTCGTCGAGAGTACAAAGAAAGCAAAAGCGATACTCGACGCCCGCGGCGTGGGGTTCGGCTACCATAACCATGCGCATGAATTTGAAAACGGAAGGGATTATGTCGGAAAAATCCTCAAAGACGTGGACGGACTCAAAGCGGAACTCGATGTATTCTGGGCTACGGTCGCGGGACTCGATGCCGTAGAAAAAATGCGGGAATTGAAAGGAAAACTTTCGTTTGTCCATATCAAGGAAGCATCAAAGGAAAACGCGCGGGAAGCCGCTCAGCCCGTGGTGGGCGAAGGCGCCGTCGACATGCCCGCCGTATTTGACGAGGCGAATCGCCAAGGTATCGAATGGGCGGTGCTCGAAGTGGAAAAATTCCCCTGCGGAGAGGAAGAATACCTCCGCCGCAGTCTGGAAAATATGAAAAAATTCGGAAAATAAAGGAGAAAAGGAAAATGAACAAGGTAAGAATGGGCTTTATCGGCTGCGGCGGAATTGCGAACGGCAAACACCTGCCTGCACAAAAACGCAACCCCGCCGCGGAAATGGTGGCTTTTTGCGACATTATCGAGGAACGCGCGGAAAAGGCTTGCAAGGAGTACGGCGTCCCCGGCGCAAAAGTATACACGGATTACAAGGAGCTTTTGAAAGATGAGAGCATCGACGCGGTCTTTGTTCTTACGCCCAACTGTTCGCATTGCGAAATTACCGTGGCTGCACTGCAAGCGGGAAAACATGTCATGTGCGAAAAGCCCATGGCCATGAATTACGAAGAGGCGAAAAAGATGCTCGCCGCCCGCGACAAGGCCGGCAAGGTTTTAACCATCGGTTATCAGAACAGATACCGTAAGGATTCTCTCTACCTCAAACAACAGGCCGAAGCCGGCATGTTTGGCGACATTTACTATGCGGAAGCGATTGCCATCCGCCGCCGCGCCGTTCCTACCTGGGGCGTGTTCATCGATAAAGAAAAACAGGGCGGCGGTCCGCTTATCGATATCGGCACGCATGCGCTCGATCTTACTTTGTTCATGATGAACAATTACGAGCCCGCTTTCTGCGTCGGAAAGACTTTCCATAAACTCAATCAACAGAAGAATACCGGAAATATCTGGGGCGATTGGGATACCGAAAAATTTACGGCGGAGGACAGCGCTTTCGGCTTCGTCGTCATGAAAAACGGTGCGCTCATCAATCTGAAATCCAGCTGGGCTTTGAATATGGCAAATCCCATAGAAGCCGTGACCACGATCTGCGGAGATAAGGCGGGCGCCGATATGCTCGACGGGTTGAGAATCAATACCGTCATCGGCGGAAAACAGGCTATGATTACCCCCGATTTGAGCGGCGGTGCGGTTGCGTTCTTTGAGGGAACGGGTGCGGGCGCCCCCGAAGATATTGAGGCTGTCACCTTCACGAATGCCGTCCTCGGAAAAGGGAAATTATATGTCACGGCGGATCAGGCGGCTGTCGTCACGCAGATTCTCGAAGGAATTTACGAGTCCGACAGGACGGGTAAACCTTACTATTTCGATTGAGTCCGAAAGACAAGGAGATTATCCATATGAAAGTTACCGTGGTATGCGAACACAATGCGGCCATGGACTCGGAAGAGGGGAAAAAAGCCTATCCCGAGGGCATGGGAGTTTGTATCGCGGAGTTTTTGAAAAAGGCGGGACATGAAACCACGCTCGTGACTCTGAATGACAAGGGGGCCGAGCAGCTCACGGATGAAATCATCGACTCCACTGATGTGATGTTCTGGTGGGGACATTGGTATCATCTCGCCGTCGCGGACGAGGTGATTTCCAAGGTCGCAGACAGGGCTCTGCGCGGCATGGGTATGGTATTTTTACACTCTGCCCACGATTCTAAAATGTTCAAAAAGTTATTGGGAACGTCCTGTTCTCTGAAATGGAGGGAGGACGCCGAACACGAACGGTTATGGTGCGTCGATCCTACGCATCCCATCGCGCATGGATTAGGAGAATTTATCGATATTCCGCACGAGGAAATGTACGGAGAACCTTTCGATATTCCCACGCCCGATGAATTGGTTTATGTGGGTTGGTTTAAGGGCGGCGAGGTCCTTCGCGGCGGCTGCGTCTTTAAGCGGGGACGGGGGAAACTCTTTTATTTCAACCCCGGTCACGAAACCTATCCCACGTATAAATTGCCCGCCGTGCAAAAGCTGCTGTTACAGGCTTGCGAATATGTGGCTCCCGCGGGACCGCTTCTCGAAAAAATCTGCTGTCCGCATGTGGAAGAATTCAGCGTGAAGGATTAAAATAGAATAAGAAAAAAAGGACGTATGGAAAGCGCAGTTCCCATAGGGAATAGAAACAAAAATAAATTTTAATAGGAATTGCACTTTCAAGCGAGCGAAAAAGTAAAAAGCAGGTTGAGTCGTAAAAACTCAACCTGCTTTTTGATATAAAGAGAAGTTACGGGATAATCGCGGACCGGATATAGGGTAACCAATGAGTTGAAATAAAAATTCCGATTCCGTATAAAATGAGAGTGTGCCCAAACAGTTAACGATCAAAAACTAAATCAGAGAATATTGAAAATGAATGAGTTACCTAATATCAATAGTTTGGCACAAGATAAATATTCTTGGAAATTTGATTAAATAATGGAAATAGCAAGTTTTGAAGAAAGAAGGGTGGTATTTAATTTTTTCTTTTGTATTGAGGTTGATAGCCGAAACAAAATTGGTGTAGCAGTTTTATATTAGCTTCAAACTCAAAATGATAAATTTGTTTAGTTGGAGAGTAAATTCATCTATAACGGTATTTTTAAAGTTAATTTTCATAGTGAATACCCTTTAATTAAGTCCCCTGGGATGACTGTTACAGAAGTATGTAATTTGTAGTTTATGGTTGTCTGCTTTTAATTGCATTAAATACCCGCTGTAAAGTGTAGAAGTTTACTTTTTATAAAAAGTACGCAAAAAAATTTTGAATAAATAAAAAAAGCCCACCGAAAAAGATTTCAGAAAAATTTTGCGCTCGATTTTTCATAAAATTATGGAATTTATTCGTTTTTTCGATATTTTTCGTAAAGCCAAAAAGCTATTTTACGGCAACGTGGCATTATTCTGTAGCAGGGCTTTCCTTTTTGAAGCATAATGGCAGGAGAATAATATACTGGCAGTTAACACAAAAAAGCAAGAAGTTTATCTACGTAGGGCCAAAACGGACAAAAGCGATGTTTTTATATAGCAGAATTGATCATAGATGAAAGATTACGAGCATATACACATTCTTCTCTGTATACCATTACATTAAGATCGTTGGCGGGGGAGGGGATCATTTAAGCAAAGAACTACAGATTATCAAAGGTAGAATAGCTCAACCGTACATTTTGAAAAGGGGATTTTTCAAGGAAAAAACAATCGGATATAAGACTTGCTTCAAGAAAAATTTATAAACAGAAAAATTTTTGATTTAAGATACATAAAAGAGCGGAGACGAGGAAAATTTTTATCTAATCGTATAAAAATACTTTTAACCGAGTTTGTGCAAACAAACATTTGATTTGAAAAATGACAAAATGAAAGTCCGGAAAAGTATTGACCAAGGAATATTAAGAACGTTGATTGTTATGATTTTTTGCTTTCCGTAACAGAACGATGCTCTTTCAGAAGAAAAAGTTTTATGGGAAAAATTATTTGTCTTCGGTAACAGTTTTTCGATATATGGTGGGAGGAACTCCGATAGTTTTTGAAAAAACTTCTGCAAAATATACAGGATTGTTAAAACCTACTTTAACGGCAATTTGAGTTACGGATTCGGAAGTTCTGGATAAAAGCAGTTTGGCTTGTTCCATACGGACGAGATTCAAATATTGCATAGGACTGATATTAAATAGCTTTTTGAATTGTGTTACTAAATAACTTTTATTCATAAAAGTTTGTTTGGTTAAAATTTCCAAATTAATTTCTTCACTGTAATGTTCATCGATATAATATTTTGCTGCTATCAGCGCTGTTCTGTTTGCATTTCTTAAATCGCTTTCAGATAGCGTGAGATTGTTGACCGGGGATAAACGTATTATATCGACGAGAATTTCGGTGAATATCGCTTGAATTTTACTGTGATAACTATATAATTTATGATTGAATTCATCGAGAAGTCGGAGGATATTTTCGTAAATTTTGTTATGTTTATTTTCAAATGAGTGAATCATAAAGCCTTTTAACGTCAATGAATTTGGAGCTAATCCGTTCAAATGAAGGTTATCGATTGCAAAATCATAATAAGTCAAGGAAACTTTTTCATCATCTGAATATTGGCAGTGCAATCTTTTAGAATCCACCACCAAAAGATCGTGGGCTTTTAGGGGATAGAGTTTCGAGTTAAACTCTAAATATCCTCCTCCGTTTTCAAAATAAAAAATTTCCAGATGCGCGTGCATGTGAGATTTGGTTTCTCCTTTTACGCCGTTTTTTATTTTACTAAAAGTAAGCAGAACAGGCGATTGAAGATTCAAATCTCCGGAGTATAAGTTTTGATTCCCTACATGAAAATATTTATAGATCGTAGCCATGACAATCTTCCTCCTTAAAATAAAGCGTTTTTATTTTAACATATTTTTTTTCGTTTGTCAAAAAAATCCTGAAAATTTTGTTATGCTTTTGATGAATTTTGTTATTGATAAGAACCAAAAAATGATTTATACTATGGACACAAGGAGAAAAAGATGAAAATATATCATGGTACAATAGCGGAAAGCGAAAGAACTTTGGGTGGCTTTAATTGGCCGAGTATCGCTCGACTTTCTGATGGAAGACTTGCCGTTGTTTCGTCGGGATTTCGTCTCGCACATGTCTGTCCGTTTGGAAAGGTAACAATACAATATTCCTCAGACGAAGGAATTACGTGGACTCCTCCTGCCGTGATTTTGGATTCTCCGTTAGATGACCGTGATGCCGGAATAGCGGTATATGATAATCGCGTAATCGTAACTAGTTTCAACAATTCCCGCGCCTTTCAAACCCGCCTTGCCGAGCGTGACCGTACGGAACGGGAAAAAGCTTTGATTGAAGCGTATTTAGCCACGATAGGGGAAAAAGAAGAAGAAAAATATCTTGGGGCGACGTTTGTGGTCAGTCGTAACGGGGGAATATCATTCGGAAAAATCGGGCGTGTACCTGTTTCTTCTCCTCACGGCCCGGCGGTATTACCTGACGGTTCTCTTTTCTATTTGGGAAAGGCGTTTTGTATGGAGGACGAAAACGGAAAATTTCCTGTAAATAAACTTCAATACGTGATAAGCAGTGATTGGGAAAATTGGACAAAACCGAAAGAACTTGCAATGCCGAAAGAAGACGGGATATTGTTCTGTGAGCCGCATGCCGTCGTTTTGAAAAGCGGTCGTATTTTAGTCGGTTTGCGGGGGCAGGGTAAAAATGACTTCTCCATTTGGACTGCGTATAGTGACGACGGTGGAAAGAGCTTTTCAGCGTGGAAAAATCTCGGTTTTCATGGCTCGCCTCCCCATTTTATGCAACATTCTTCGGGGGTAGTCGTTCTCAGTTACGGCTATCGAAGAAGTGCGTTTGGCCAAAGGGCACGGATCAGTACGGATAACGGAGAAACTTGGGGAGAAGAATTCATTCTTCGCGAAGACGGTCTCGATTGGGATCTCGGATATCCGGCTACAACTGAATGTTCCGACGGAAGTTTGATTACTGTTTACTATCAAAAGCTGCCGGCGGCAAGGCATCCGGGGATTTATTATACGAAATGGTCGTTATGAACTTTAATGGCAGACAAAACTAAAAACAAGGAAAATCGAAAGTGAATAAAAAAATTTTGGTACCCGTAGTCACACCGCTCAGCAACGATGAAACGGTCAACTATGAAGCTCTGCAAAGACTCGTCGAGAAACTTTTGAAACAAGGGGCAGACGGGATTTATGCGGGAGGCTCGTCCGCAGAATGTTTCTCTCTTAGCGAGACCGAACGTAAAAAGACATTGGAAGCAGTTATAGAAGCCGCAGACGGAGCGTTTGTAGTAGCGCATATCGGGGCGATCGGAACAAATAATTCCATAGAATTAGCAAAGCATGCGGAAAAAGTAGGAGCAGATGCAATTTCCAGTGTCCCTCCGTTTTATTTTACATATAGTTTTGAAGAAATAAAAGAATATTATCTGGATATTGTGAACAGTGTAGATATTCCCATGATGGCATATAATATTCCTTCGACAACGAAAACGAAATTTACGTTAGAGCAACTGCTGGCGCTTCTTTCATGCGATAAGATAAAATATTTGAAATTTACAGATGACAATTTTTACGTATTGGAACAGTTAAAAAGCCATAGCGGAAAAATTATCTATTCAGGGAAAGACGAGGATTTTTTGTCTGCTTTGGTAACGGGTGTTGACGGAGCTATCGGAACCACATTTAATTTTATGGTGGAGAAATATCTCGCTATTGAGAGTTTTTTTCGAGAAGGGAAGATGAAGGAAGCATTAAAAGTTCAGCATGAAGCTAATGAAGTGATCAAAGCGGTATGCGAATGCGGTCTTTTAGAGGCGACGAAATATATGATTTATCTGAAAGGGCTTGATGTAGGGCATGCCCGTAAACCGTTCAGATATCTTACGGAAGAACAAAAAAAACGCCTTTGCGCCGTGGCGGAAAAAGAAGGCGTAATCTGAAACATAAAAGGAGAAATAAAAATGAAGAAGAGCAAGACTTTTATTGTTTGTATTATGGCTGCATTTTTTACCCTGTCTGCCGCTGCCTGCGGCGGGCAAGAGTCCCCGGGAGGAAGCAATTCCGGAGGTGGGGACGGTCGTCCTTCCGGAACCCTTACGATTCGTATCGTGAATAAGGGATACGGTACGGAATGGCTCAAACAGATTGCGGCCGCCTATGAGGACGATAATCCGGGCGCCGAAGTGAAAATTCTCGAATCGAATGATCCGGCGGCGGTTGCCTCTAAAGCGCAATCTGCTTCTAACGATGCGGATATTATCGTTTCCATGAATAATTTTTTCCAGCTTCAATTCGGGGATTACCTTGTAGATATTAGCGACGTATATAACTCGGTGCAGGAAGGATATGAAGAACCTTTGAAGGATAGAATGAATCAATCTTTCAGAGATTATTTTGAGACAGGTGATGGAAAATTCTATCAAATGTCATGGGTAGAGACATACGGTGGATACCTCTATAATAAGACAGAGCTGGATAAAGCATACGGCGGAGAGGAGAATTATAAGCTTCCCAATACGACGGATGAAATGATTGCTATGTGTGCGGAATTAAAAAACAATAAAGATTTTGAGCCAATCGCTCTTTCTACCTCACAGTCTTATTACGACCTCATCAAATATACCTGGTTTGCTCAATATGAGGGACTTGAAAAACTCAATAACATTTTACGTGGATATTATAAAAATGCTGCGGGAGAGTATGTTCCTTGTACGACGACTGCGGAATTTACGAAAATGATAGATGCTCCGGCACGGACTAAGGTTTATCAGACGATTATCGACCTTATCGGGAAAGGCAACTATGCGCATAGCGAAAGCGATAAGATGAATTTCACTGATTCTCAAAACGCTTTTTTGGGACTGGGCTATGGTTCCAATATGAAAAAATGTGCGTTTTATCTCATCGGGGACTGGTTTGCCACGGAAATGGCCGCATCGCTTCAAAATAGCGGCGCGGATGTCCGTTTCATGAAAACGGTAGTTCTTTCGGATATTACAGAAACATTGGAAGATACCTCGATGACGGACGAAGAGTTGTCCGCTTTGATCGATGCGATTGACGAAGGTAAGACCGCAACGGAGGCAGGAGTCAGCGAAAACGATTATAACCGCGTCAAAGAAGCGAGATATTCTTCTCATAGTGCGGGAATCGACCATTGTATTGCTGTTCCGAAGCTCAAAAAAGGCGGGGCACAATATGCTTTTGCAAAAGATTTTTTGAAATTTATGGTTACGGATGAAGCGCAGGTGTTGTTTGCTCAGGCTCAGAACGGCCTTTCCATGCCCTACGGATATGATGTGACGAGATTGGAGACCGAGTACGGAATTCCCTTAAATAATTACGCGAAATCGATTATAGAAGCAAAAGGCGACGGTATGATGCTTGTGGCAAACGGCGGAAATACTTTGTTTGGCAGAAGTTTTCCCTTGTTTGTCGGATATTTCGAAAACGCCGCTTTCAAAGGTACACAGACGGCCGCGAGTGCAATCGCTTCTATAGATTCGAGCTATTCTATTGAGGAAGTATTAAAGCTTATTGCGAAATGAGGAGGTCTGCCTTGAAAAAGATAATGTCTTTTATTTTGGCAGGACTGTTGCTTTCGGCTGCAGGATGTGGACAGGGCGATGGAAAAAACGACGAAAATGTCTCGGCGTCCTCCGGTTCCTATTGCTTGTCCGAATTTGAACTTCCGATTGCAGAATACGGAGAATTTTATAAATTCGACACAAAGTCTATAAAAGTTTTAGATGAAAACGGAAACGAGACGGACGAGAGTGTAGGAATAAAAAATTTGGTGTGGCCGTCGGGAAGAGAGTCAAAACTTGCGGGAAACAGTATCAAGCTGACGGAAACGGGGACATATACCGTAATTTATCAAATCAAAGGAACGGATATACTGTTTGAAAAGACATTAATTTGTCGAGACGGAAAAGGTCCTACGATCTCGTTTGAGGAAAATATTTTTTTACCGAAAACGGCAGTAAAAGGACAGAAAGTAATTATTCCAAAAGCTTCGGCCGGAGATTTGAGCGGAATAAAGGGCGAAACGTCCGTCCGCGTCGTTGACGCGGACGGGAAAGAACTCGAAGTTGCGGAAGGTGGTTTCGTACCTCGAAAACAGGGGGAATACTCAATTATTTATTCTGCTGAGGATATTAACGGGAATATTTCCGAAGAAACGATTTCTGTGGAGGCATACGACGTAGAAGCGGAAGAAAACGTACTCGGATATACGCATATTCCCTATGGCGTGGAGCAGAACGACGGCATGTATCGCCACGAAAGTTACATCAAGGAATTATACATACCCGATGTTACCAAAGAAATAATTGACGATTCGGACGGGATAAATGTTACGGCGGGTAAAATTCCTGCTTTGCCGGACGGAAGCGTTTCCGCTACATTGATTACTCCTGTGGCGGACAGACAGCGAGTGACTTACTGTATAAATTCTTCGATTACCGATTTGACGGATTACGATTACGTCGGATTTTGGGTATATAACGGAGCTCCCCGCGCGGTGCGTGTAAGTCTCAATTACCGAAGTGCAAATGAATTTACGGTAGAAAGCGGGAAATGGACATACTTGGCGTTTAATCTAAATGCGTTTGATTATTCGGAAAAAGCGTTCTGTGCCTATAACGATACGGGAACGCCCGTATTGCAGCCGCGCGATTGCGTAAGAAAGATTACACTGCGTTTCGATTATGAATGGAAAGAAAGCGAATTTGACCCTTCCGATTCCTATGGCTACGAGAAAAAGGGGTATGGAGGTCTCGGATATCATACCTATATAGGAAAAATTGTTGCGGGAAAATTCAATGGCCCCGCCGAATTTGACAAGCCTTATGGGTCGGCTTTCTTCACTGCTTATCGAGCGGAAGAATTTCCTGTTATATCCGAAACTTTTTCCGAATATTCTGAACTGGAAAAAGAAGCCGGAACGTCGGGCTCCACTATATTCGTCAATAAGGAAGAACAAGAGACGATGGCGCTGAAACTCTATATGTTCGATGTGCCTGTCTCCGAAGACAGAAAGTACAGTTTGTGGCTAAAAAACAGTAATTCCTTTTCCGTTATTTTTAATGACGGCGCGGGAAATTCGACGGTACTTTCTCCGGGGGAAGAACGTCGCGTCGACGTGACGCTTTCTCTCTGTTCGTCGGAGGAATGGCAGGGGTTCGGACTCTATGACGCTGCTTTGTCCGCGCAAGAAGGAAACCTTCCCGCCGGCGCAAGACTTTGCGTGGGAGCGCTGCGGAAAATATAAGGGCGCATTAGCGGCGTTTTCGCCGCAAGGCGCCGAAAACAATACATTTAAGAAAATGATGGCTTTTCGGAAGTCTCATGTAATCGACGGATGCCATTATTAATAAAAAACATCGACGAAAGTCGATAAGGAGGAAAGCAAATGAACAAAAAAGCAACATTATTGATCGCCGCTCTTTTAGTGGGATCATGCGCAATGTTCGCCGCAGCATGCGGCGGTACAGACAACGACAGCACTTCCGGCCCCGGAACGAGTGCGTCCGCTCCTGCGGGATTGACAATCGATCCCGATTACAACTTCGCGGACGGAGAACTCGGAGAATTTTATACCCCCGATCTCGCGTCTGTCAAAGTGGAAGGCACGGGAGGAGCCGATCTCAAAGTTTCTATAAAAAACGATACGGTGACCAAACCCGACGGAAAGACTGTTAAGCTCGTGGCAGGAAAATTTAAGCCCGATCAGCTCGGCAACTATACTGTGGTATTGGTAGTAGAAGGAAATTCCGATGTTCCTGAAACGACGAAAACGATTGTGGTCAAGGATACAACCGCTCCCTTGGTTACGCCCGTTAATGCCGAGGAAGTTCCTTCTTCCGCCCTTATCGGACAGACTGTGGTTATTCCTACCTTTCAGGCTTCGGATGCAGATAAACTCAGCGGAGAAATGACGGTAAAGGTATTGAAACCTGACGGAACGGAGGAACCGCTCTCAGCGGACGGAAAAACGTTTGCGCCGACCGTTTCGGGAAACTATAAAATCGTTGCCAGTCAGAAGGACGCAAGCGGTAACGAAGGAACATATACGGTCAACCTCACGGTCGGGGACGCGCAGTATAGAGAAAATGTTCTTGCGTATTTTAGTTCGCCCTACGGAATGGTACAGGCGGAAGCTTGGCCCGGACACGAAAGCTACCTTTCCGAAGAATTCGTGCAAGACGTGACGGAAGACGGGATATCCGAAGCCCCTGACGGCGGGAAAAAAGCCACGAAAGTTACATCGCTGACCGGCAATAAAATGATGTATTATATCAACTTTTCACAGACCGATCTTTCGGGTTACGACTATGCCGGTATGTGGGTCTATAACGATTCGGATAAAGGATGTTATATTTATTCCGCTTACAGCGGTAATCTGAACGCTTATCTGATTCCTGCAAACTCGTGGTTTTATTATACGATCAATCTCAATTTTACGGGCTTAAAAATCGGCGGCTATGATGACAGAACACAGGATATTACCTCTGTAAAATACTTTGGATTCCAACTTCAACAAGATAAAGGCGACGGAAGTACGGATAATCTTGGATATACACAGGGCGACAGTTTCTATTTTACCGATTTCACGCTCGGAAATTTCTCGAACGAGGAAAAATTGGCCGAGTTTGATAAGCCCTATGGCACCTCGATGCTCACACAATTCCAGGGCGACAGAGGTACGTATTATATACAGTACTCGACCGAGGTAAAGGAAAAGGATACGGACGGCTCTACGATGTTCGTGACGAGAAAGGAAACCGCGTCATTCAATACGAAACTTTACGGCTTTAAGGATGTAGATGAGACGTATCTCGGAAAAACTTATAAAATGTGGGTGAAAAACGCAAACGATTTTGCGATTAAAGTTAATGATGGCGCAGGACACGTGACGACGATTGCGGCAAATTCCGAGGGTTATGCGATTATCGGCATTTCGGCAACAAACAGGGCGGAAAGTCCCTATGGTGCATTCGGCACGACGGTGAGCGGGGTAAACGGCAATCTTCCCGCCGGAGCAAAAGTGTATTTCGGAGCTCTTTCTGCCGCAGAAACGGTTTTAAGCAATGCGGAAAACGCGGTTACTTCTTATGAAAGTGTGGGGAGAGAAGCTTACCTCAACGATTATATTACCGTAACGAGGGCTGTGAAAGCAGAAGGAAATACAGAAGACAAATTCTTCGGAAACGAAAACCTGTCCGCAAAGCTCAGCATGGTAGAAGGGAAGAGCACGAATCAGCTTCGCTTTTGGCTGGATATGAGCGAAACAGATTGGTCAAAATATGACTATGTGAAATTTTATGTCTATAACAATACCAACGTCGGTTTTAAACTGAGCGATTGCGGCGATTCCGACTTGATTCTTCCCGTCGTGGGAATCGGAGAATGGACTCCCGTGGTGATTCCGTTGAAAGCGGATACAAAAATCTATTCCAATAAAAACGGATGGGACAACAGGGTTGCGCAGGCTGTTACTGCCGTGCAGACTCTCGGACTTCGTTTGAGAGTAGCAGACAATAACGACACTTGGGGAAATAAGGATTTGAAATTTTCTTCGGGCGACATTTGGTTCAGTGCAGTGACGGGCGGAACCTATAAAGCAGCAGGCGACGATATGCTCATTTCCCTTGCGGACGGAATTAATGCTTTCCGGGTGGCGAGGGGCAGAATGATCAATAATTATAATGTTACAGAATCCAAAGAGCATACTGCCGAGAATGAAGCTGGAACCATGAAGGTTTATGCGACAAAGGATTTCCCTTCCACGGATAACACTTTGACGGTGACTTTGAACGGAGCGTTTTACCGTACGGCAGTTGCTACTTCGGTAAAAGTATGGGTATATAACGATTGTGATACCGCTGTGACGGTCGGCGGAACTTCCGTGGCGGCTAAAACAGGGCAATTTATTACGATTTCTACGGGCGTAAGCCAACAGGAAATCGTCGTAAATATTGTTAAAGACGGCGGTATGAAAACGGGAGATGCCATATATTTCGGGAACGTGTATAACGTCGAAACCGAATAATTTTTACCGACAAGAGCGTTTATCCGCAGAAGATTCTGCGGATAAAGCTCTTTTTGAAAAATCATTTAATCAATACGTCCGGGCGAGCGGGCGGATTTATGGGAGATAAGATGTTAAAAATACTGAAAACGAGGGACAGAATGCCAAAGCCTTTCCGAAAAGGAATGGTTCCGTTTGTAATAGGAATGTTGTTGCTTCCTGTTTTGTGGTTTATTATTTTTTATGTGGTGGTCAATTTCAATTCCATTGTCCTTGCGTTCCGTTATCTTGCGGGAGTAACGGACGAGGGAATGCCCATTTATGAATGGAATCTTAACAATTTCCAAAAATTTTTTGAGGCTTTCCGGCTCGATACGGATGATGTGCAGGTTTCTTTTTGGAACACCTTAAAATATTTCGGCCTGAATGTTTTTGTCATTATTCCTCTGACGTATTTCATGTCTTATTTTTTATATAAAAAAATCTGGGGCGGAAAGTTTTTTCGAGTGTTGTTTTATATGCCGTCTATACTTTCTTCCGTAACAATGTGTATTCTCTATAAAAATATACTTGGGGGTTACGGACCGGTCGATGAATTTTGGTTTGCCATAACGGGGAACAGGATTCCGGGTTTTTTCACCGATTACGCGCTCGGAACGCCCGTTATCATGATTTATTGCGTCTGGGTGGGCTTTGGTGTCAATATGGTATTGTATCAAGGAGCCATGGGGCGTATTCCGCAGGATGTTATCGAGGCGGGGGAGATAGACGGAATTACTTGGATCAAGGAATTATTTTTGGTTGTCACTCCTATGGTATGGCCTACGTTATCCACTACGCTTATTCTCGCCGTCACGGGATTATTCAATACCAGCGGACCTATTCTCCTTTTGACGGGAGGGGCATTCCATACATCTACCATCAATTTCTTTATTTTCAATCAGGTATATAAATATTCTGAGTACGCTTATCCTGCGGCAATCGGTTTATTCTTTACGCTCGTCAGTCTGCCGATTGTATTCGGGTTCCGTGCACTTATGAAAAAACTTGACCCTGAAATAGAATACTGAAAAGGAGGACGAATATGAAAGCAAATCCGAAAAAGAAAACGACTGCGTTTTACGTAGTATTTGTTCTGTTTGTCTTGTATGCAGTTACTTTAATCCTCCCTTTTCTTTGGGCGTTTATGAATACATTCAAGACCGAAATGGAGTTTATCAATAATAAAACGTATTTTCCGAAAATTATCGATTGGACAAATTATATCGATGCTTTTCGCTCGTTGTCCGCGCGAGACACGAATATGTTTGTAATGTTGTTGAATTCCGGTTGGTGGGCAGTCGGAGGAACATTGCTCGGCCTGATTTCTTCCACGATGAGCGCCTATATCGTAGCAAAATATAAATTTTTCGGCCGTGGATTTTTCTACGGATTGGCTATCGTAACGATGATGTTGCCTATTGTAGGAGCTATGCCTTCGCAATATACCGTTTATGATTCACTCGGGATTCTCGATTCGCCCGGCATGCTGTTGACCTGTGCTAACGGATTCGGATTCAACTTCATTGTCCTTTACGGATTTTTCAAAAGTCTTCCGTGGGATTTCGTCGAGGCGTCTTTCCTCGACGGGGCGGGACATTTGCAAACCATGCTTTATATCATGCTTCCTCAGGCGATGCCTGTGATAGGTTCGCTCGGTATCGTCGCCTTTATCAATATGTGGAACGATTACAATACCCCCATTGTATTCTTGGAATCTTATCCTACACTGTCCTCCGGACTATATCTTTATCAAGACGCTACTATGCAACATTCCGTGGATATTCCTCTGCTGTTTGCAGGTGTTTTGATGAGCGTAATTCCTGTGGTGACACTGTTTTGTGTATTTCAAAAATCAATCATGAATCTGTCTTTCGGTGGCGGATTAAAAGGATAAAATTATGAAAAGATTAAGAACAAATAGATTTTGTGTCAATAAGATTTTAATTGGCAGCTTGACAGTTTGTATGCTTTTGGGCGCTTTTTCAGGGTGCGGCGGAACAGGAACTTCTGATTCGTCGTCGGCGTCCGGTCCCTTGAAGGAGCTTTCCGAAGTTCCTGAATATACCGAAGAAAAGAAGATGTGGATAGGCGGCTGGAATTCTCCTCCTGCTACCGATGCCGCGTATACTTATGCGGAGGACGGCGGAGTGAATATGCTGTGGAATATCGGTTCTGCGCAGCATATGGAACTTGCGGAAAAGCATGGGGTGGAGTTGTATCCGCTCATGTCTTCGAATAAAGTTTTGAAGAGTGTGGAGGAAATAGACGCGGCATATAAAAGTTTTGAAAATTATTCCTCATTCGGTGGGTTCAATTATGTCGATGAACCCGGACGTACCCTGTTTGAACCTTTGGGAGAGCTTGCAAAAAATCATAATGAGAAATATCCCGAAATCGATTTTCTCGTCAACCTATATCCTTCTTCTTTTTATTATCAGAATTCTGATAATGCGGCTATTTCTTATGAGGAATATGTGGAAGAATTTTGTGAAGAGGTATTGACGGAATTGACGGACAGCCGTCGTATACTCAGTTTCGACCATTATAATATGCAGCTCGGCTCCACAGGCGGTTATCTCATGGATAATTGGTTGTATACGGTGGAAGTCATTGCGGACTATGCGAAGAAGTACGATGCGGATACACATGCTTTTTTTCTTACTACACAACATTACAACTATTTGGCGCAGACTTATGAAAGCCTGAAATTTCAGGCCAATGCCTATATGGCTTACGGAATAGAGGGATTTTCGCATTTCACCTATGCGGGCGGCTGGGACAATCATCCTGTCGATCCGGGGACGGGGGCACCTGCCGGAAATGGCGCTTTGTATCGGGCGATGTCGGAGTTGGATAATGAGCTCTTGGCATGGGATGACATTTATCTCGCGTTTGAGTGGCAGGAAGTTATGCAGATTACCGGCAGCGATAATCTTGAAGAGGATTCTTTTTATGTGAATAACTGTTTCGGGAATACTTCGTTGAGCGTCGAAAGCTCGGATTTATTGACAAATGTTTCAGCCACAAAAGATACCTTAATCGGATTTTTCGAGGATAAGGCGGGTAATCCCGCTATGATGGTAACGAATTTCGATTTTCCTTCCGCTATTACCGGAACGGATACGGAAGTACCCGGTGCGCCGGATTTTAATACACTCGGAACAAATTATGTGAAAATCAAAATTGAGGGTGCGAATAAAGTTTTAATCGTAAGAGACGGTTCGCTTGTCGAGGAAGAAATAACGGACGGAACGATTAATTTATCGCTCGAAGGCGCAGGTGCGGCATTCGTTATTCCTTTGAGAATCGTCGGATAAAAATCGGAGGAGGGGACGGGCAAATGAAAAATATTTTTATAAGGCTGAGTTCCTTTATCGCGGCGGCGATATTTATATTCTCTCTGGCGGCATGCGGGGGGAGAAATGATGATTCATTTTCCAATTCGCAGAGCATCGGAAAAGAAAAAACATATATTACCGCCGATTATACAATAATATACGAATCGGCAAACGACGATGCGCGAAATGCGGCGGAAAGAATCTCTTCGCTCGTGAAGGAAACATTGGGGCTTTCGTTGAAAGTAAAGAATGACGACAGTCGGAAGGTCGGATGTGAAATCCTTGTCGGAGAGGTACAGGGAAGAGCCTACAGCTATTTTTTACGTCGGATGGCGAAAAAAGACGGCTGGAAAATTTCCGTTTACGACGATAGTATTTACTGCATCGATAACACCGAATCTTATGAAGCGCTTGTGAATTCGTTTGGGCGATATTTTACTGTATCGGGTTTCACGGAGGAGACTTCCTCGGAAAATTCGGATAATTATCGTATAGAAAATGCGGTTATCGGAGACGTCCCTCTCGGTTTTTTTGATATCGTGTATTCGGAGATAAGCGAGGACGCTTTATCTGCCGCAGAATGGCTTGCGGATTGGATAGAAGAAAATGTAGGTTACATACTCCCCGTCGTTTCCCGGTCAGCTGCGGAAAATATGTATAATATCCTTGTCGGTATGGTCGATTTTTCCGAACATCAGACGGAAGGGCTTGGTTTTGACGATTATTCGACGGATTTTAACGGTGATACCGTTTGTATTTGTGCTCCGAAAGGTGAGCTTATTCCCGCAACGCAGAGCTTTATCGCACATTATTTTCGGACAGGTGAGAAGAATATAGAACTTTCTTTGACGGGAAGGGAAATCAATAAATGTTGGGAATACCTCAATACCGAACTCAGCCGGAAAAAAATGACGGCTTCGGCAGAGATCGCTGCGGGAATTTCCTATGAACAAATTACCTTAGAAGGAAATCGCGGGGAGCCTGTCGAGGCGTATTTACTTATAGCGGAATCGAAAGCAGGGTGGAATTTGACGGTGGGGGTCGATCCCGGATATCGACAGGGAAAACCTGTTACGGCTACGGTATTAGATACAGCCGAAAATTTGCAAGCAGCGGGAAAAAATGTGCTCTTTGCCTGTAATTCGGGGTATTTCAAAATGAAAGACCATAATTATCCGGAAGGAGTTCTTGTCAGTGACGGGGTAATGCTGTCTAACGTCCTCGGCGGATTGGGAGAAAAACATCTTTCTTTTTTCGGCATTTTGAAAAACGGAGAATTTGTCATAGGAAATTCCGAGCTTCTAAGCGCTGTCCGCGATGATCTTCAACAAGCTACGGGCGGCAGGGGAATTTTATTGAAAAACGGAAAAATTAACGATATTTGTTATAGATGGAGCGATTCTTTGGGGGAGGAGCGACATCCTCGCACTGCCTTTGGGTGGCGGGAAAATGGTGATCTCGTATTTGCCGTGGTAGATGGTAGACAGCCCGGATACTCTGTAGGCGTCAATCTGTGCGATATGGCTTTATTGTTGCAAAGTTACGGGGTTGTAAATGCGATCAATCTCGACGGCGGCGGATCGAGCACTTTTGTTTCTAAGGATGCAGACGGAAAATTATCTGTGAAAAATAGACCTTGTAATTTGGGCGGAAGCATGAGAAAAGTGGGAGACTGTCTTATTTTGACGATGGAATAATGATGAAACTTGCGCCACAAATTTTGCGGCGCAAGTTTCATAAAAAAGAATTTTTGGATGAGAAAAACTATGATAGAAATTTCTGAAAATTATATTAAAATAGATACGCCTAAAACGACTCTTTTATATCAAATAAAACGGGCGCATAATAATCCCGATTGGGATACAGCCCACTTCTCTAAATGGCTGGAACCTGTTTATTATGGCAAGCGAATACGCAACTCGAAAAATTATGATCTCTTATCTACTAAAACGCATACATTCAATTCCTCTGTGTCCTGTATGGGGAATTTTGATTCGAGAGAACCGTTAATTTCTGTTGAAAATTCAGACGGTTCGCTTGTGTCCGACTTTGCGTTTTATTCGGCGCGAAAAAAGGATTTTCCCGCTCAATATCCCGATCTTCCCTCGGCTCATACTTCTGCGGAAACGGTGGAAATTATCTATTATGACAAACGCGAAAGGTTACGCCTTATTAATGAAGTTTCCGTATTTTCGGATACGGATGTTATTGTCGGACGTTTTCGGCTGGTCAACGAAGGAAAAAAGAAAATCCGTATCTTGCGGTTAATGAGTTTACAGTTGGACTTATATGGAGACGACTATACCATGTATTCGCTTGACGGAGAATGGGGGCGGGAACGTATGCTGACAGAACGAAAACTCGGAATCGGAGTGGCGCTGACGGAATCGCTTGCCGGAATGTCATCACATGCGCATAATCCGTTTTTTATGCTAAAAGGCAATCGTTTTTGCGATTGGTACGGCTTTAATCTTTTGTGGTCGGGAAATCATAAAGAGTCTGTGGAAATTTCCCCTTTTTCCGTTACGCGTGTTCTTACGGGGATCAATGATTTTGCTTTTTCTTTTGAGCTTTCGTCGGGAGAAACATTCGTCACACCACAGGCCGCTTGCGTTTATTCGGTGGGCAGAGACGAGATTACGGAAGAAATGCACTGTTTTGTAAATAAACATATTGTCCGTGGAAAATATGCAAATACAGAAAGACCTGTGGTCATAAATAATTGGGAAGCGACATATTTTGATTTTACGGCATCGAAAATTCGTGAATTGGCGAGCCGTGGCGCGGAAATCGGAGCGGAACTCTTTGTTTTGGATGACGGTTGGTTTTCGACGCGTACGACAGCGGCCAGCGGATTGGGTGATTGGTGGGATAATAAAGAAAAAACGGGAGGAGGATTAAAAAAACTTTCGGAAGAAATTCGTGCGACGGGTTTGAAATTCGGAATATGGCTGGAACCGGAAATGGTCAATCCTAATAGCGAACTATTCCGCCGGCATCCCGAATATGCGATGTTGATTGATGGGCGGCCTCCTATGACGCATCGTCGTCAGTATGTTTTAGACCTTGTGAATCCAAAAGTCCGAGATTATCTTTTCCGGGTAGTCTCAGAGGTTATCGAGAGATGTTCGGCTGATTATGTCAAATGGGATTTCAACAGAAAATTAACAGAATTTTATTCGCCTGTTTTGAAGAATCAAGGAGAATACACATATCGGTACCAGTTGGGATTATACGACTTGATTGGACGACTGACCGCTCGTTTTCCCGGAGTGCTATTCGAATCCTGCGCGGGAGGCGGTGGAAGATATGACCTCGGGCTCCTTTGCTATATGCCTCAGATATGGACAAGTGATGATACCGATGCGAGAATGAGGTTGGCAATTCAAGAAGGAACACTGATCGCATATCCTCAAAGTACAATGGTTGCTCATGTTTCAATATGTCCGAATCATCTTACCCAAAACGTTACTCCGTTAGAATCAGTGTTTAATATTGCTTCCGTAGGAATTTTGGGATATGAATATGACTTAACGAAAGCGACCAAAAGTGAACTGGAAATAATGAAAAAACAAATCGACTGGTATAAAAAACGGAGAAGCCTTCTCCAATACGGAAAATATTATGTTTTGGACAGTGTGTTTGATAAAGATAATTTTTTTGGAGGCTGGATAATTGTTTCTCCGGATAAAAAAGAAGCTGTCGCTATGATTGCGTTGACGGAATATCCTACCTTTGCTTTTTCCAAATACAGATTTAAGGGGTTAAATGAAAAATTCATTTATAGAGTAGAATTGAGAGAGCAAAATAATATAAGCGTAGAAGGGACATGGACTGTGGGGGGAGACATTTTGATGTATTCAAATACAGATTTCGGCGGAATGGAAAATGAATCAAGCCGCCTAAATGCTTCGAATAGCATTTTTAGTAGATTGTTATACTTCAAAAGTATAAATTAGTAGGATACACATAAACAAAACGACACAGCGCCCGACCGTAAACTGCGGTCGGGTTTTCCTGTTGTCCGAACAAGACGACAAAAGCGAACATTCAGACGGGATAGATGCAAGCAATATAATTTCATGGGGGAGCTGAGAACAGACAAAAGCAAGCCGACGAGTCTTGATCGTCGGAAAATAAAGAAAAATTGAGACTTGTAAATAAAAGTCAAGGGAAAATACCTTTACGGACAGTTAAAGCTTTGTTGCTGTAGTCTTTGATGAGAATAGGATTGACAACGAAAACAAACAAACAATTCGGCCTTTTAGAGAAACAGTGCAGCGGGAAGGTAAGGGGTGTCTGTGTACTCCATAACGATTTTGGTATCACCGTCCAGGATTTTAATGAGTGCGACCAGCTTGTTAAGTTCCCTTGGATGGTTAGCAACCTCGAATGGGGAAACGAGGACTTCCCCACTGGAGCGCAGGAAGGTAACGGGGGACTTGCCTTTGGAAACATCGATGCCGACAGTGTACATAAATGCCCTCTCTGAATTGGATTTGTAAAAAGGAGACCGACAAGAACCATTACTTATTCAATCTGATTAATTACACGGACGCGAAGTCCTTTCCTAATAAAAACCGAATGCTATCGGAATTGCGGTAAACATGCGTCCTTTTTTTGTTGCAATAAACGGGCAAAAAATTAAAACGAAAAGACAGAGGGGAATTGTCGGAACTGGGAAACGGAAAAAGGTGGGCGGACTGAGGAAAAGAGAATGAGAGAGAATAAAATCAGGAGGAAAGGGAGGCAGAAGAAACAAAGACGGAGAAACGGAGACGGAAGAAATCGAATGAGGTAAAAAAAGAAAAAAGCATTTTAGGGGGAAATGAAAAATCAGAAACAGACGGAAAGCAGGAAACAGGGAAAAGGGGAAAGAGATTCGGAGGAACGAAAAAGGGAAATCGACGAAAAAAATAAGAGAAATGCGGAGAAATTCCTGCAAGACAAAAAACGGGAACAGATAAAAAGAGGAAAAAGCAGAGAAAGAAGAAGATAGAAGCGGGAACTTAAAAAGGGTGAAGCCAAAGAGCGAAAAACGGAGAACGATGAAGAAGCGGGAAAAGGCGGGATAAAATATTGTGAAATGATAAATACTATCTGAAAGAGGTGTTTTATGACGGTACAATTTTCTCCGCCGGATATTTCCGAGCTCGAAATAGAAAGGGTTGCGGAGGTACTTCGTTCCGGCTGGATTACGACCGGGCCGAAGGTAAAGGAATTTGAAAGAAAAATAGCCGCTTTCTGCGGCGTAAACAGGGCGGTTTGTCTGAATTCTCAGACCGCCTGTGCCGAGCTGGCTCTGCGCCTTCTGGATGTCGGTCCGGGGGACGAAGTGATTACTTCCGCGTATACTTATACCGCTTCCGCGTCCGTCATCTGTCACGTCGGGGCGAAGCCCGTGCTCGTCGACATTCAGGCGGAACGTCCGGAAATGGATTATGAAAAATTGGAAAATGCGATTACCGATCGCACGAAGGCAATTATTCCCGTGGACATCGCCGGGATTCCCTGCGATTATGAACGCATTTATGAGGTCGTCGAAAAAATGCGTTCTCGTTTTCGGCCCTCGGGACCGATTCAAAAGGCTCTGGGCAGGGTTGCAATTCTTGCGGATACGGCTCATTCTTTCGGAGCGCGGCGAAAGGGAAAACCCGCGGGAAGCCTTGCGGATTTTTCCGCCTTTTCTTTCCATGCCGTAAAAAATTTGACTACGGCCGAGGGCGGAGCGCTGGTTTGGAGGGAAGTCCCCGGAATTGACGACGAGGAAATTTATAAAATGTTACAGCTCTTTTCCCTTCACGGACAGTCAAAAGACGCTTTGGAAAAGACCAAACTCGGCGCTTGGGAATACAATATTATAGGGCCTTGGTATAAATGCAATATGACCGACATAGCCGCCGCTTTGGGGCTCGCACAGTTGGAAAGATACGGGGAAATGTTGGAAAGAAGGCGGGCGCTCATTCGTTTCTACGATTCCGCTTTTTTAAGGACGGGAATAAAGGTACTTTCGCACTATACGGACGAATATGAATCTTCGGGGCATTTATATATCACGCGGATTCCCGGGATTGCAAACGAGCAGAGAAATGAAATTATAACCGAAATGGCGGCGTCGGGGATTGCCTGCAACGTGCATTATAAACCTCTGCCCATGCATACCGCTTACAAAAATCTCGGCTTCGATATTTCCGATTATCCCAATGCCTATGCCTTTTTTGAAAACGAAATTACACTGCCCTTGCACACAAAACTGACGAATCGGGAAATAGAATTCGTCGCCGAACGTTATAAAAAAATCGCGGGAGAATACCTGAATGATTTTAAGAAAATGGAAAGCCCTGCCTTCTGAAATGCAGTGCGAGGAAGTAAAGAAATATTACGATATTCTCAAAAGGAAAAAGGGCAGTCTGTTTTTCAAGAGAGTTTTCGATTTCCTCCTTTCTTCCCTCCTCATCGTCGTACTTTCTCCGCTCTTTCTCTGCCTCGCCGTATCTATAAAAATCGATTCGCGCGGCCCCGTATTCTTTCGGCAGGTACGGGTGACGAGATACGGGGAAACCTTTCGCATTTTCAAATTCCGAACCATGGTCGCGGACGCCGAGAAAACGGGGCCGCGAGTGACCGTTAAAAACGACGCGAGAATTACCCGCGTCGGAAAATTTGTCCGAAAGTACAGGCTGGACGAGGTCTGTCAGCTCCTCGACGTATGGAGAGGAAAAATGACGTTTGTCGGGACTCGGCCCGAAGTGGAAAAGTATGTCGCTCACTATACGCCCGAAATGCGGGCAACTTTATTATTGCCTGCGGGAATTACTTCCGAGGCGAGCATTTATTACAGGGACGAGAGCGCTCTTTTGGACGGGGAAAACGGAGATACGGAAAACATTTATCTCGAAAAAATTTTGCCTGAAAAAATGAAGTACAACCTCCGCGCCGTAGAACGTTTCTCCCTGTTTCGGGAATGGGGAATCATGATAAAGACAGTTCTCGCCGTCTGCGGGAAGAATTGTCGCGATAACGACCGACAAGAAAGAGAGACAATGACCGTTGAGAAAGAACAGAAAATAGATAAGAAATGAGATAATCGCCGATAAGAAACGGATAAAAACGGCAGGAAGGGGGAAAATAATCGATATAGGGGGGAATATGGAAAAAATTCTCGTTGTATGCACGACCGATTCGATGATTTGGAATTTTCTTGTCCCGCATATCCGCGATTTGCAGAAAAAGGGCTTTACCGTGGAATGTGCTTGCTCCGAAACGGGAGATTTTTTCTCCAAGCTCCAAAATGAGCTCTGTTTCCGCATGTATCGAATGAATTTTCAAAGAAGTCCCTATGACTTCCGTAATTTCGGCGCTTATCGGCAACTGAAAAAACTCATTCAAAAAGAAAAATACGATACCGTTTTCTGTCATGAGCCGGTAGGTGGACTCATGGGGCGGCTCGCGGGGAAAAAATGCGGGTGCAGGGTCGTCTATATGGCGCACGGATTCCATTTCTACGAAGGCGCTCCCACCCTGAAACGCTTTTTGTACTATCATGCGGAAAAATTTTTATCGAAATATACCGACGTGCTCATTACGATCAATCAGGAGGACTACGAGGCCGCAAAATCCTTTCACGCAAGGGAAATTTACAAGGTGGACGGAATCGGCGTGGATACCTCTAAATTCGTCTATGCTCCCGATCCCCGATACCTGAGACGGGAGCTCGGACTTTCCGAACGGGATTTTCTCGTCTTGTCCGTCGGAGAACTTATTCCGAGAAAAAATCACGAAATCGTGATGAGAGCACTGCTTCGCTTGGATTTGAAAAACGTACATTATATCGTTGCGGGGGACGGAGAAGGACGGGAAGAACTCAAACAATTCATTGAGGAACGGGAATTGTCCGAACGGGTACATCTGCTCGGGTTCAGGCGGGATATAGGAACGCTCTGCAATTCCGCGGATTTATTCGCTCTGCCTTCCGTGCACGAGGGACTGTCCGTGGCGCTCATGGAAGCTATGGCCTGCGGTAAGCCCGTGGTCGCGTCGAGGATTCGGGGAAATACCGACCTCATCGACGAGGGAATGGGCGGATACCTGATAGAGACATTCGACGTGAAGGGATATGCGGAGGCAATCGAGAAACTCGCTTTGAACGAGGAAAAACGCAAGGCGTTTTCTTCCTATAATCGGAATAAAGTGAAAAGTTTCGATTTGCGCGTCGTCCGCGGGCAGCTGCAAAAAATATTGACGGGACAATAACCGTCGAGGAGGTAATATGTATTCCTGGGGAGAAATTGTCCGTTCCTTGCCTAAGAAAAAAAACAGCAAAAGTTCGCTTTGGGTAAAATGGATTATACGCAAATTGTCCTTTCCCTTTACCTTCCTGTTTATCAATCTCGGCTTTTCCGCGTGGGGCGCTTCCGTCCTTTCGATTTTCGTCGCACTGGCGGGCTGTGCGGCTCTCTGTGTCGATTCCGCCCTCTGGCGCGTCGTCGGCGTCGTATTGGTGGAGCTCTGGCTCGTTATGGACTGCGTAGACGGCAACATCGCCCGCGTGAAAAAGACAAGCTCACCCATGGGCGGGTGCATAGACGCTTTCAGCGGCTATTTTATCACCGCGTTTGTATTTTTCTCCGTCGGCGTCGCCGCCTGTTATTCCACACGCTTTGCGGAGCATACGGGACTTTGGGTTGCGATGGGAGGATTATCTTCCGCCTTTGGATTGTTGGCACGGCTCATTCATCAAAAATATACCTATTGCGTTCTGGAATTAAAAAAAATAGAAAAGAACGGGGCAGACGGGAAAAATATAGAAAAAAGTTGGGAAAATATGGAAGTCAACAGCGCGAACAGAGGAAACACAGAGACGCACAGGATAAATGAGGAAGTGAATAGAGAAAGCTGGGAAATGCACAGGGCAAATGGAGAAGCGAATAGAGAAAGCAGGGAAACGTACAGGGCAAATGAGGAAGTAAATAGAGAAAACGGGAAAATGCACAGGACAAACGAGGAAACGAATAGAGGAAACGGGGAAACGTACAGGGCAAATGAGGAAGTGAATAGAGAAAGCTGGGAAATGCACAGGAGAAACGAGGACGCGAATAGAGGAAACGGGGAAATCAACAAAAAGAACGGAGCACAAACCGCGAATGGAAAAGAAAATGAGGAACTTTTGGAAAAGGGCGGAAGATTGAGCTATCTCAGGAGTCGGCTGGATAAAGAAATCGGGATTTCGGGGTTATTTATGCCCTTTTTGATCGTCGCCTGCATCTTTCGGCTGTATGACGTCATGACGATTTTTTATTTTATTTTTCAGGGCGCGGGCGCATTGGCGGCGGCGGGCTATTATGCTCTGAAAACGCGGGAGAAGGTATGAAAAAGGTCTTGGAAATTCTCGGAAGATTGGACCGTGCGGGGCAGGAAACGTTCGTCATGAATATATTCCGGCATATAGACAGGAAAAGGTTCGACCTGTATTTTTCGGTAAATACCGATTACGTCGGAGCCTATGAAGCGGAAATTTTATCCGCGGGCGGAAAGATTTTTCACAACCCTTATGCGGTAACCTTAAAAAATTTGCGCTTATATCTCCGCGCTTTCCGAAAATTTCTGAGGGAGGAAGGGCCGTTTGACGCCGTACACTGTCATGTGTATTCCTTCGGGGGATTTTTGCTCCGCGCGGCGTACAAGGAGGGGATTCCCGTGCGCATCATGCACAGCCATACCGCATACGACGGGCAGAAAAATTCTCCAATGCGCAGGATATATGCGGCTTACGCTAGACGGCTGATCGACCGTTACGCCACAAAAAAGGTCGCCTGCGGGAAGGACGCATACGAGGCTTTTTTTAAGGAGCCCTGCCCCGAAAAAGGGGCGATTCTTCCGAACGGTATAGAGCTTTCCCGATTTTGCGGAAAAGATACGGGGGCGGGGAATAGAATAAAAAAGGAACTTAAAATTTCGGACGGGCAGGATATTTTTGTGAGCGTCGCGCGGTTCTGCGAGGTGAAAAATCATGAAAAAATTTTGTCCGTATTCAAAGAGTATTTACGCGCTTTCAATCCTCGGGCGGTATTGCTTCTCGTCGGGGACGGAGAGCGGCGACAATATATAGAAGTGTCGGCAAAAAGAGAAGGGCTGGGAGAAAAAGTAATTTTTGCGGGGATTCGTGACGATGTGGACAAGCTGCTCACCGCCGCCGAGGTGTTTCTGATGCCTTCGAAATTCGAGGGGTTGCCCGTCTCTCTGATAGAAGCGCAGGCGGCGGGAGTGCGGTGCGTGGTCTCGGACAGAGTGACGAAAGAAGCGGATATGGGATTGGGCCTGTTTTACAGGCTGCCTTTGGAAGCGTCGGACGAAGTTTGGGCCGAAGCCTGTGCAAGGGCGAACGCCGTTTCTCCACCCGCGTTTTCCGAGCGGAAACAGGGGATAGAGAGGCGCGGATATTCCGTAGAAAACGCGGTGAAGCGGGCAGAGGAACTGTATGACGGAAAATCTTAAAAATAAAAAATATTTGCTCAAAATTTCCCTGATATGGTTTGCTCTTACTCTCGTCGCTTACCTGCTGCGCGGATTGATTTCTTCGGAAAAATTGTTGAAGATATTATGTATAGAGACGACGGTCGTTTTTGCCCTCGTTTTTTATCATTTATGGAAATGGAAGGGGACGCCCTTCAAAGTGGTTACTCTGTTTGTCTTGATGTGCTTTCTCTACCTTCAAGGACAAGTGCTTCTCTATACCTTCGATTTAACGAAGGACGGGCTTCTGTCGGGGAAATTTTCGCCTCGGGAACTCGTCGGGGGAATTCTGGCCGTTCACGTCTTTCTGTCCCTGCTCCTGACGGCGATAAGCTCCGCAAAAGGACAAAAAAGAAAATTTTTTAGCGGGCGGGAAAACCTTGCAGACGAAACCGTCGTCCTTGCGGGAACGATTATTGCTTTGTGTGCGCTTCCTTTCGAATTGTACGTCAATCTCACAAAACTCAAATTTGCCTTGACGGACGGCTATGCTTCTCTGTATCAGGAAGCGGCGCTCGCCGCGATTCCTTCGGGGGCGAAAATTCTGTCCTATTTCTTTTTGCCCGGCTGCTTCTACCTCTTTTTCGGGAGCGCGAGGAAATCCCGCGCCGAATATGCCGCCTTGCTCGGTATCGTGGCGCATGGAGCGGTGGAATTATTGATCGGATACCGAGCCTCTGCGGTCATTCCCCTCCTGCTCGTCATTTACGGTATCGGCGTAAAAAACCGATATGAAAAATCGGTGGTTAAACGGAAAAAGAACAGGAGAACGATTTTTCTTTTGTGCGCGCTCGGCGCGCTGGTCGTGCTCGTCGTGTTCCCCGTCGTCAGAGCTACCCGAAACAGCGGGGGATTGGCCGCTTTGACGTGGAGGGATATTTTTTCCGTCGAAAACGTCAGAAGTATTTTTTCCACCGTCAACGATATGGGAAAATCGTTGCAGACCGTAATTTATACGCTGAGGCTCGTTCCCGAAGAATATCCTTTCCGCTACGGCGTCACCTATCTCGTCAATCTTACGGAAATTTTCCCGAATTTCTTTTGGGCGGTTCACCCCGCGGAGGCCTACGGTTCGCTGGGTAGGTGGCTCACGAAAATCGTCGACTATTCCTTCTGGAAATACGGCGGCGCTTTGGGGTACAGCTGCGTCGCAGAAGCCTATATCAATTTCGGATATTTCGGGATACTCGGTTTCGCTTTTCTGCTCGGAAGAGTGTTGGAAAGAACGGAGTCAAAAGTCGATGCTGCGGACAATGCCGCATGGTATGCGTCTTGGGCGATCGTGGCGACCGATCTCCTGTTTTATCCGCGGGGAGAATTTTCGTCGCTGGTGCGGGGGATTTTTTGGTATATGCTGTTGCCTTTGCTCTTTTGCAGGATTTTGCGGCGAATCAGAGGAAAGGACAAGAAGAAATATTCTCTGCAACGACAGCTTTGAACGGACGCGGAAAAAAGATAATTCGGACGTGAGATTAAGCGCGCGGGGGAGGAAAGTTTTTTCTTTCAAAGAACGGGGCTTGTCCGTACTCCGTCAAAATCGGAATAGGAAACGGGCGAGCTCGGAAAGAGGGGAGGAAAAAGGAAATGTTTGCGGAAAATAAATCTAATCGGTTTACGGCGGTGGTTCCGACCAAAAATCGAGAAAAAGATTTGTTGAGATTTTGCGAGGGACTCGCGGTACAGACGCTTTTGCCCGACAAGCTGATTATCGTCGATCAGTCGGCGGAAAAATATCGCATGGAGGGAATCAATCTGCCCGAAAGCGTGGATGTGGAGCACCTTTACGCCCCCGAAGTATCGGGGCTGTGCGCAGCGAAAAATCTCGCCGTCCGATACGCGGCGGGAGAATACATCTTTTTTTTCGACGACGACATTATTCCTGACAAGGATTTCTTTGAAAAAATTATCGGACACTTTTCCGCAAACCCCGAAATATTCGGGATTTGCGGGCGGCAGAAAAACAGCATTTCTTCCCGATTCAAAGTGTTTTTTTTCGATTTTTTTCACGTCGGGCCCTTTAAGGACGAAAGAAAAAAATTCAATTCGGGTTATATAAAAAATAATTTGATGAAAACGGAAATTCTTCCGGGCGGCATTACCGCCTATCGGCGGGAAGTCTTTGAAAATTTTCGATTCGACGAGGTCCTGATCCGTTACTGTCTCGGGGAAGATATGGATTTCTCGTATCGCGTGGGAAAACAATATTCTTTGGCGTTCGCCGCGGACGCGACTGCGTTACACAATCATTCCCCTGTAGGCAGGTATGACGCGGAAGAATCGTTTGCCTGCAAAGTCGCGGGGTATGCGTATTTTTACGGAAAAAATGTCGAAAAGACTTTTCGGAACGCGTTGGCTTATTTTTGGGTAAAAGCGGGGATATTTTTCGACGCCTGCGCGTACAGTGCAAAACATCGGAATTTACACGCCTTCCGCGGTTTGAAACGGGGCAGAAAATACCTCAAAGACGACTTTCGGGGCGTGCCGTTTATAGATTACGATAAGTATCGCAAGAAGAAAGAAATATCGGAGGAGGGCAAAATTCCAAAAACGAAAAGCAAAGAAATGCCGAATGTTAAAGAGAGGGGCGGAAAACGAAAATATCAGAACTCAAAAGAGACACCGAGGGCCAAAAATGAATAAAAAGTTCAAGGAGCTCGTCGGGAATACTCTGATTTTCGCACTCGGTTCGCTCGGCTCAAAACTGATCGTCTTTTTATTGGTTCCGCTCTATACCAATTTGATGACGCCCTCCGAATACGGAACGGCCGAGCTCGTATTTACGATTGCTCAGATGTTGTTTCCCTTCGTTTCCGTCGTCATCTTTGAAAGCGTTCTCCGTTACGGACTGAAAAACGAACTCAGAAAGGAGGACGTGCTCCTCTGCGCGTTCGTCGTCATTCTGTTCGGGAGCGTTCTGACCGTCCTTTTTACCCCGCTATTCCGATTTTATCCCGCCGTTTCAAATTGGAAATGGTACATCTGTGCATATGTCGTCGCTTACATGGTTACGTCCGTGGAACTCGTTTATCTCAAAGTCCGCGATAAAAACAAGCTGTTTGCGCTTTTCAGCGTCCTGCAAACTCTGATATTGGCTTCGGCAAATATTCTGTTTCTCGCGGTTTACAAAAAGGGAATAGAGGGTTACCTTTTATCCAATGTCCTTTCCCATGTCGGAACGGCCGTTTTATGCGCTTTGTTCGGAGGCGTAGTAAAGGATTTATTTCATGCAAGATTCTCGCCCGCCCTCCTTCGGCAGATGACGCTCTATTCTCTGCCGCTCATCGTCAATAATATTTCCTGGTGGCTGATTCATTCCGCCGATAAAATCATGATAGAATGGAGACTCGGAGAATCTGAATTGGGCGTATACACGGTAGCGACGAAAATTCCCGCTCTGGTCAATATCGCCGCACAGATTTTCTCTCAGGCTTGGGGGATTTCTTCCATTAAAGAATACGATTCTTCCAACGACGCTTCTTTCTTCTCTTCCACGTTCAAATATTATACGTTTTTGGTCTTTCTCGCCTGTATCCTCGGAATTACGGCCGTGAAACCGCTTTTGAGGATTTATGTCGGAAAGGAATATTTTGAGGCTTGGAAATTGGTTCCGCTTTTGTTGGTCGGAGCGATCTTTTCCGCCGTCTCCGCTTATTTCAGTCGGCTTTACAGCGCCATGCACAAGAACAAAAACGTAATGTTTACCACTCTTCTTGCCGCTGCCGTCAATATCGCGGGAAATTTCTTTTTTATCGGAACGGCGGGAACTTACGGAGCCGCCGCCGCAACCGCCGTCGCTTACGCGGTGATGGCACATATTCAGATGGCCGACGTTTCCAGATTTTTGAAGTTTGACAAGGCACTTCCGCGATATTTTCTGAGCTGCTCGCTCATCGTCGGACAGGCGATAGCCGCGACGCTCGATTGGCATATCTATATCGTTTCCGCCACGGCGATAATCGCGTTTTTGTGGGTGAATTCTCCCGTGATCAGAGACGTTATATGCGGATTGAAAAAGAGAGGAAAATCCGCGGGAAAGAATACGGACAACCGAGACTAAACAGACTGCAAAGACATCGGAAACGGGAAAACGATATGGACAGGGAAGAAAAAACGGCAATAAAAAATATGGAGAGTACAAAAAGGAGAAAACGGAAAATGAAAACAATCATCGGCTATACGACGGGCGTATACGATATGTTCCATATAGGGCATCTGAATATTTTAAGGCGTGCGAAAGAACAATGCGACTTTTTAATCGTCGGCGTTTCCACCGACGAGCTGGTGGAGCGGGAAAAACATAAAACGCCCGTGATTCCTTTTGCGCAGCGCTGCGAAATCGTTTCCGCTATCCGATACGTAGACAAAGTAGTACCGCAAACGGACAAAAATAAGCTGGGTGCTTGGGAAAACTATCGCTTCGACAAAATGTTCGTGGGGTCGGATTGGAAGGGCTCCCCCGAATGGAAACGTTACGAAGGTCAGCTTGCTCCTCACGGAGTGGAAATTGTCTATCTCGCTCATACGGACGGAATCTCTTCTACCATTCTGGCAAAAAAGATCGCTTGGATCAAAGAATAAATTTTTCCGATTGAAAAATTCAAAATTTCCTTTACAAACAGAAAAAATATGTTATAATAATAGAGGTCGTTTTCCTTTTGGGAAAAGATACTTTGAAAGATAACGGAGAAATGTAAGATGAACGCGGTATGGGGCAAGGGATTATCGGAAGAAATGAATGTAACGCTCGGTTTTGTCCTCGATATGGGGGAAAGAAAACAAGGGCTGATAAAAATAGCGGCTTCGACCTGCTATAAGGTATATGCGGACGGAAAAATACTCGCTTTCGGGCCGCAGCGTGCGGCGCACGGATTTGCCCGCGTTGCGGAAATTCCTTTTACGGGAAAAGTAATCGTTGTGGAAGTGGAAAGCAGCAATGTGGAGTCCTATTGCTGGATCAGGCAAGAGCCCTTTTTTGCGTGCGATGTGGTTTGCAGCGACGGCAAAGAATACCATGCGGAGGATTTTGCCTGCCGTCGCCTGACCGACAGGGTACAGAAGGTTCAGCGGTACAGCTTTCAGCGGGCTTTTGCGGAGGTCTATCGCCTGAAAACGGACAGGACGCGGTTTTATCGGGGAGAGGCATGCTTTGAACCATTGGAGACGGAAGAGGTAAAAATTCCGCAGTTGCTCGTTTCCCATGTGCAAAACGCGCGGCTTGCCCTGCATTTCCCCGTAAAGGAAATAGAGTCGGGGCGAGTGGAGACGGACGAAAATGCTCCCGTATGGAGAGACCGTGCGCATACGTTGATAGGGTCAATTTTACAGGGCTTCAAAATAGAGGAATGGGAGGAGTCCGCGACGGACGAAGTGTCGAAATTCGTCTATATTCCGAACGAATCCGAAAAAAGCGGTCTGAAATATACGACATGGGATTTCGGGCGGGCAATTACGGGATTTACGGAACTGAAAATCCGCGCTAAGCGTCCGGGCGTCGTTTATGTCGTGTTTGACGAGCTCTTATGGGAAGAAGCGGGAAAGGGGAAAAACTATGTCGATTTTAAGCGAAACGGCTGTTCCGGTGTCCATAAATGGACGGTGGAAAACGCCGGCGTTTTCCGCGTCGCTTCCTTCGAGCCGTACACGGTGCGTTATGCCTGCGTCGTATATACCGACGGCTTGGAAGTGGAAATTTCTCAAAGGGACTATGAAAATCCCGACTGCGGAAAGCTGCGGTTCTCTTCCGATGACGGGCAGGTAAACGCGATTATGGAAGCCGCTCGGGCGACCTTGGAGCAGAACGCCGCCGATCTTTTGACGGATTGTCCTTCTCGCGAACGGGCGGGCTGGCTTTCGGACAGCTGGTTCTCCTCCGTTGCGGAGCGTTTTTTCACGGGGGATAACGCCGCGGAGAGGGCCTTTCTCGAAAATTACGTCCATGCCTCCAAAAAAGGACTGCCGGAGGGCATGATTCCCATGTGCTATCCTTCGGACAACGTGGACGGAACTTTTATTCCCAACTGGACGATGTGGTATATTCTGGAGCTTGAAAAATATGCGGAACAATACGGCTGTGAAGGAATCGTGGCAGACTCCGAAGAAAATGTCAGGGGAATACTCGGATACTTTGAAAAGAAGGAAAATGAGGAGGGACTTTTGGAAAACCTCGAAAGCTGGATTTTTGTGGAATGGAGCGAGGCAAATTCCCCTTCTCATGTATGCGGCGTCAATATCCCTTCCAATATCTGTTATGCCGCTTGTCTCGAAGCTGCGGGGAAAGTTTACGCAAACGTGGAATGGAAGCGAAAGGCGGAAAGAATCCGCGAGGCCGTGAAACGTCTGGCTTATGACGGGAGATTTTTTGTGGATAACCTCGTACGGGATGAGACGGGTGCACTCGTGCGGACGGGATATTTAACGGAAGTGTGCCAATATTACGCCTTTTGGTTCAAGTGCGCGACGAAGGAAGAATATCCCGAATTATTTGAAGAACTGATGAAACGTCTGGGCCCTGCCCGAGAAGAAGGATTTCTGCCCGAAATGGAGAAGCCTAATGTCATGTATGGCCTGTATATGCGGTTGGATCTGCTCATGCGGGAAGGAGAGCGTGAAAAAGTCTTGAAGGAATGTTTCGACATTTTCGGGAAAATGGCGCAGCGGACGGGCACGCTTTGGGAAAATAACAATATTTCTGCAAGCTGTGATCATGGTTTTGCTTCTTATGCGGCGCGTTGGCTCGTCTATGCCCTGACGGGATACGATATTATAAAAGGTGGTGCCGCGGCGAAAGAGGGAATCGGAATCGATTGTACGCTGTCACTTCCCGCGAAGGACGGTAGGCGGTTAAGGATAGACGTCAGGGATAATCGTGTACATGTCTATCGTCCTTTAGCGCATGTCCGTGCGGTAAAGCTCTGAAAATTTTTCTTTGAAATTTAACGCACAGAAACTTGAAAAAAACAGCGAAAAACAGTTGACAAATCTAAAAAAAAATACTATACTATGATAGCAATTTATCGAAAGAGAATTGCTGATTGCACCTTTAGCTCAACTGGATAGAGCGTTGGTCTACGGAACCAAAGGCTAGGGATTCGAATTCCTTAAGGTGCACCATTGACACCCTTATCCGAATATTTCGGATAAGGGTGTTTGTTATACAGATTAAATTTACAGAAAAGTGCTCGGAAAAGTTATGGTTAAGGCGTCCAAATTACCGTTTTTCTTGTCGCCGGCGCGCTGAATTTATCGGGACGGGGCATCGGTATGCGGGACAGTATATTCTTTCAAGGACAAATTGACAGATAAATATTTTTTTGTTATAATCTATGGGAGATGATAAAATAAATAAAAGCCGAAAATTCGGTACTGGCATGGACATCATAGTTCGCAACAATCGAGGAAAATAAATATGAACGGAAAACCGGAAGTTCCTCTTAACTGCTTTTTTAAGGGGAGCTATAACCCTTCCTACGAGGAAGAAATCAAAAAGTGCAAGGATAAATGCTATCGTTATAATCAGCTCCATCCCAATGACTGTGAAGCGCAGCAGGCAATATTAAAAGAGCTTTTGGGAAAAACGGGCAAAAATATTACCGTCGTTCCGCCTTTTTGGTGCGATTACGGATATAATATAGAGACGGGGGATTATTTTTATGCCAATCATAATACGATAATTCAGGACGGAGCGAAAGTTAAGTTCGGCAATAACGTTTTTATCGCTCCGAATTGCAGCTTTACGACAGCCGAACATGCGTTGGACCCGCAAATGCGTAAGGACGGAATCGAGATCGCAAAGCCCATTACCGTCGGGAATAATGTCTGGATAGGTACGGGAGCGATTATTCTCGCGGGCGTAACGATCGGCGACAATGCAGTGATAGGCGCGGGAAGTGTCGTTAAAAGGGATATTCCCGCGAATGTGATAGCGGTGGGCGTACCTTGTAAAGTGCTCCGTGAAATAACCGAACAGGACAGGCATACATACCCGTTTTATGAGGGGGAGTATCGATAATAATTCTGCCGCAGTACGGCCGTTACAGGGGGCAGGATTCTATAAAAACCTGAATTTGGTAATTCCATTGTAACATTCCCGAAAGCACGACCAGACAGAGGGAAAACTCCGGAGCTGTGCCGTATTCGTTTTTTGCCCGTCTGAGTAATTTTTCCGAAACCTCTTTCCGCGTTTCCTCTGTGCAGTCGGCGCAGAGATATTTTCCCGCGGGGAGAATTTTCAGCCCCTCGGTTTGAGAATACCTCGTGCATACCGCAAATAATCGGGGGTCGCCCTCCGTTTGATAGATGCCCGCCAAATCTTCAAAGGCAAAGTCCTCTCGTTTATCTTCTCCGATTTGCGCGTAGAAATGCCGCAGATAATTCCATAAATTTCCGACGGTCGGCGTCGTCAGAGTTTTGGAAAGCAAAATAACTCTCTGCGGAAAAATTCTCGTATACGCCTCCTTTTCAGACGTTACGGAAGTCTGCTTACTTTCGTAAAATAGCTTCGCCCGCTGGATTTTTCTTTTTGCCTGAATGAGTTCTTCGATTTTTTCGTTTGCGCTTTGTTCCGCCTTCTCTAAAAATTCTACAATCTCCTTGAAATCGTCCGATTTCAGGATTTTCTTGATTTCATCGAGCGGAAAATCCATACACCGCAAGGTCTTTACGAGATTGAGCCGTACAATTTCTTCCTCCGAATAGTATCGATACCCCGTCCATTTATCGATTTTATGCGGTTTTACCAGACCTATTCGGTCATAATGGCGCAAAGTCTCGGACGTCGTTCCGACAATTTTTGCCGTTTCGCTGATCGAAAAAAATTTTTCCATAATATCCCCGATTTTTTCTTGACATTTGTGTTACACAAAGGTTTATACTGATTATAGCATTGAAAGAGACAAAAGTCAAGAATTATAATTATCGGGAGGTTTTTCATGAGAGAGTTAACGGGAGTTGTATCAGTGCTTGCAGGTTTTACGTTCGTTTTCACGTTCGGGAGCTGTTCGGACGGAGGAGATTTCACCGCGAAAAGCTACTCGACGAGTGAAAACGTTCAGGCGATTACCGTTGAAGCGACGGATAGGGAAATAGAAATCGGCATTTCCGAGGACGACATGGTTTATATAGACTATTATGAGAACGAAAAGGAATATTATGATATTTTCCTTTCGGAAAATGACGAATTGACGATAAAGCTCGTACTCGATAAGGCGTGGACGGACTTTGTCGGCACAAAGCCCTCGAAAGAATTCCGAAAAATCAGACTGAAAGTTCCTGACGAGCTTTTGTCCGATATTTCGGTGACGACGACGAACGAAGAGATTAAAATTTCCGCGGTATCCGTTTCCGGAAATATAGTTCTCGACGCTAACGGAGGGGACGTAAAATTTGAGAAAGTAGCCGTGGGCGAGGGCTTGGACGTAAAGGCGAAAAACGGAAACATTACGGGGACGGTGATAGGCTCTTGGGAGGATTTTTCCATTTCCTGCACAATCAAAAAGGGGGATTGCAATTTGCCCGCCGAAAAGAAGGAAGGGGGAAAGCTCCTGAAAGCGGATTGCAATAACGGGAATATCAATATCGATTTCGTTTCCGAATAATTTTTTGCGGCACGACCCGTTTTCCAAAATGTACGGGCATGTCTCCGCATACGGACGCGCTGCGTCCCCGCATACGCGGGGCTGCCCGTCGGCAATTACAAAACTTCCCCGCCGCTATTTAGCGGCGGGGAAGTTTGTTTATTCCTGAGGCTCGTTCGGCATCAGCCACGCTTTATGGTCGGTATGCAGCAGCTCGTGCGCACGGTGCGAAAGGGGCTTTTGCAGATAATTTTCGTAACACTTGATGACGGAGGGATTTTCATGCGAGAAACGGAGCACGTTTTCCTTGTCCAGCTTGCGGAGGTTGTCCCCGCGCTCCTCGGCGGATTCCTTGCCCTCGTGAATGGGCTGTCCGCCGCCGCCCGCACAGCCGCCGGGGCAAGCCATGATTTCCACGAAATCGTAATGAACCTCTTTGCGGTCGATGGCTTCCATCAGTCTGCGGGTATTGCCGAGCCCGTGTGCTACGGCCACGCTGATCTCCGTTCCCGCGACGTCGAATTTTGCTTCCTTCCAGCCTTTCATGCCGCGGACGGCATAGAAAGCGTCGGGATCGGGATTTTTGCCCGTCGCGAGATAATACGCGGAGCGGAGCGCCGCTTCCATGACGCCGCCCGTCGTTCCGAAGATGACTGCCGCGCCCGTGCCGACGCCGAGAGGGGAGTCGAATTCCTCCTCTTTGAGATCCTGCGGAATGATGTGTTCCGCGCGGATGAGGCGGTCGATTTCGCGGGTGGTGAGCACTACGTCGACGTCCTGTCCCGCGCCCGCGTCATTCATGACGTCGAGGGCACATTCGTGCTTTTTGGCGATACAGGGCATTATGGAAATACAGAAAATCTTTTCGGGGTCTACGCCCAAAATATCGGCATAGTAGCTCTTTGCGATGGCTCCGAACATCTGTTGCGGCGATTTTGCCGTAGAGAGCCGCGAGACATATTGAGGATATTGCGATTTTATGAACCGTACCCAACCGGGACAGCAGGAAGTAAACATGGGCAGTCCCGACTGCTTGATTTCGGGAAGGCGCTTCAAAAATTCGCTGCCTTCTTCCATAATCGTGAGATCTGCGGAGAAATTCGTATCGAAAATATAATTTACTCCCATGCGGCGGAGCGCCGAAACGAGACGCTTGGTCGTCGCAAATTCTCTCGAAAGCCCGAAGGCCTCGCCCCAAGCCGCTCGCACGGCCGGCGCGATTTGAACGACCGTGATTTTTTCGGGATCGGCCAAAGCATCGAGAACTTTATCGGTATCGTCTCTCTCTCGGAGCGCTCCCGTCGGGCAATGGGTGATGCACTGTCCGCAGAGCGTGCAGTCCGTCTCTTTGATCATGCGTCCTCTGGATACGTCGACCGTCGTGCGCGAGCCCGTATTGGTCACGTCCCAGACGTGCATGTCTTGAATTTTATCGCATACCTGTACGCAGCGCATACATTTGATACACTTGTTTGCATCGCGGATTAAGGGGAAATTTTTCGGCCATGCCGCCTTGACGAAATCCTTCTGAAAGCGCTGGTCGATGATATCGAGATCGTTTGCAAGGTTTTGCAAAGAGCAGTTGCGGCTCCTGACGCAGGTGGCGCAGTGCGCGTCGTGCTGGGATAAAATCAGCTCCACGTTAATTTTGCGGGTGTTGCGAACCTTGGGACTGTTCGTCAGAATTTCCATGCCTTCCTTGACGACGTTATTGCACGCGGTGACGAGCTTTTCTTTGCCTTTGATTTCCACCACGCACACGCGGCAGGCGCCGATTTCGTTGAGATCTTTGAGAAAGCAGAGAGTGGGAATGGATACGCCCGCTTTCGCCGCGGCGTTGAGAATCGTCGTTCCTTCCTCTACGGTGACGGGCACGTTGTTGATTTTTAAGGTTACCATTTTTCCACTCTGCCTCCTTTGAAAATACCGTAACCGAAGTGGTCGCATCTTAAACACCGTCTCGATTCTTGCAGAGCTTCTTCTTCGGTCATGCCGCATTCCATGAGCTTGAAGTCCTTCTTTCTCTCGGAAGCGTTGCGCTCTTTCATGTTCACGCGGCCGCAGGAGCAGCGGTCGTCCAGACGAATGGGAGGAATCTGTACGTCTACGTTGAGCTCGTGACGGAAACCGAGATATTCGTCGATGTTCGCCGCCGCGACCTTTCCCGCCGCAATCGCGCGAATGACGGTCGCGGGGCCCGTGACGCAGTCTCCGCCCGCGAATACGCCGGGAATATCCTTGATACCGCTCCAATTCAGAGCGTCGATTACGCCGCGCTTGACGGGGATTCCGTGCTTTTCAAAGCTGCGCGATTCGATACCCTGTCCGATCGCCACCAGCACCAAATCGCAGGCCAGCCGCTCTTCCGGCTTTTCGGAGTTGCAGGGCTTGGGCCTGCCGCGGTCGTAGGGGCCGATGATCTGGGGCTTTACCCAAAGCGCTGCGGCCTTGCCGTCCTTGTCCTTTTCTATGCGGAGCGGGGATTGCAGTTCGAGAACTTCGCAACCCTCCTGAATGGCGCCTTCTACTTCTTCGCGCATGGCGGTCATGTCTACCTGACGGCGCCTGTATACGATTCTCACGCGCTTTGCGCCGAGCCGTATGGAGGAGCGGGCCACGTCCATGGCGACGTTTCCGCCGCCGATGACGATGATGTCTTTCCCCTTGAAGTCGGGCATTTCGTCGTCGCCGATTCCGCGGAGCATTTCCACTGCGGACACGACGCCCTTCGCGTCCTCGCCTTCGATGCCGATTTTTTTATCCGTCTGCGCACCGATAGCTATGTATACTGCATCAAAGTCCTTTTTGAGATCGATGATGCTGGGATTTTCTCCGACGGGAGTCTCCGTCTTGACCGTAATGCCCACGGACATCAATTCTGCGATTTCCTTGTCGAGGATTTCGCGGGGGAGGCGGTAGCTGGGAATCCCGTAACGGAGCATGCCGCCCAGTTTCTTCTTGGATTCAAAAATCGTGACCGCATGGCCCATGAGCGCGAGATAGTACGCCGCAGAGATTCCGCCGGGACCGCCCCCGATGACGGCGACCTTCTTGCCCGTGGAGGGCAGGGGAGCGGGTACGGGTACGTCGCCCGCATGTTCTACCGCGAAGCGTTTAAGACCGCGAATATTGATGGAGGCGTCCATCATGCTGCGGCGGCAGCGCACTTCGCAGGGGTGTTCGCAGATGAGTCCGCACACGGCGGGCAGGGGATTGTCCTTGCGGATGAGCCTGACGGCGTCCGCGTTTCTTCCCGCTTCCACCAACGAAATATAGCCGGGAATGTCCACGCCCGCGGGACACTGCGCCACGCAGGGAACGGGCTGATTGAGCGCGCATTTGCAGCGCCCGTGTTCGATGTGTTCGATAAAGTCGTCGCGGAATCCGCGGATTCCTTTGAGAACCATGTTCGCCGCTTCGTAGCCGATGGCACAGTCCGCCGAAAAATAGATGCTTTCGGCCGTCTTTTCGATCAGGTCCACGGTGTCGAGGGTGGCGTTCCCGTCCAGAACGTCATCCAAAAGTTTTTCCAGCTGTCCCAGCCCGATTCGGCAGGGAACGCATTTGCCGCAGGATTGGGCATGGCACATCTTCAAAAAGGACGACGCCATGTCCACGGGGCAAAGTCCCGAAGGGCTGGCACTGATACGTCTTTCGACGTCCTTATACAGCTCCTCCACGGTGGCTTGCGCCCGGTTCTGCGTAATGATACTCAGTCTGCTCATAATTCCTCCCGTTTTCAGCAGTTGAAAATTTTTCTCAAAATTGTTTTTTCAAAATGTTACAATTTTAATGAAATCATTAATAATTTTATCATGAATATATAACGTAAGTCAAATGAAAGTAAAAACGATTGACGATTGTTTCTTTGTTACATTAATTTTTGTAAAAATGTTACAAAAGACAACTTCGGTTTAGTTTGTCGCCAAGGAATTTTTTGCAAAAATTTTTGAAAAACAGGGGTTTCGGACCTTGTAATTTTGCCTGAAATGTGTTAAAATAATAAAAAAGAAAAACAAAGGAGATACCTTTATGGCTAAAATTACGGCGGATACTTTGATTGCCGAATGTTTGCAGCTCAATCCCAATGCGCCCGACATTCTCATGGAAGCGGGCATGCACTGCTTCGGCTGTGCGATGGCGCACGGCGAGACGGTCGCAGAGGCCGTTGCCGTTCACGGCGAGGACCTCGATAAATTGCTCGCCAAACTCAACGAAGGTTTGGAAGACTGACGAAAAAGACGGCGCGGATTTTATTCCGCGCCGTTTCTTTGCGGAAATCAGGATTTGTGCGCAGAGGCGGCGGGCGTTCGGTGCGGTGGAAAAAAGGAGGAAGGCGGTATGCAGGAATATGAGGAGAAGATTGCGAGATTAAAGAAGATTATCGGGGCGAGCGAAAACATCGTCTTTTTCGGCGGTGCGGGAGTGAGCACGGAGAGCGGAATTCCCGATTTTCGTTCGCAGGACGGCCTGTACCATGAAGAGTACGATTATCCGCCCGAAACGATCATTTCCCATGAATTTTTTATGGAAAATACGGCGGAATTTTATCGGTTTTATAAGAAGAAAATGCTTTTTCCGAAGTCGGAGCCAAACGCCTGTCATCTCGCTTTGGCGAGGCTGGAAAGGGCGGGAAAACTTAAAGCGGTGGTTACGCAGAATATCGACGGACTGCATCAGAAGGCGGGCAGTAAGGCTGTATTCGAGCTTCACGGCAGCGTTTGGCGCAATTTTTGCACGAAATGTAAAAAATCGTATTCCTTGGCGGAGATCATCGCATCCGACGGAGTACCGCGCTGTTCCTGCGGCGGAATCGTCAAGCCGGACGTGGTGCTGTATGGGGAAATGCTCGACGACCGCGTTGTTACGGGAGCCGTGAGAGCGGTCGCGGGAGCGGATACGCTCATTGTCGGAGGAACGTCCCTGGTCGTCTATCCCGCCGCGGGGCTGCTGCAATATTTTCACGGTCGGCATCTCGTCGTAATCAACCGCACTTCGACGCCAGCGGACGGGAATGCTGAACTCGTCATCGCGGAAAAAATCGGAAAGGTGTTTTCCGATTCGGGATTTTGACGATTGCCGTTTCCGAAGAAAAATTTTCGGGAAAATCGGGGAAACGCATGCGGAAATTTCGAAAATACGCCCGAAAACAACCGCAGGTTGATTTATTTTTCAACCGACGGTGGAGAAAAAACGGGGAAAATCAACTTTCGGTCGCTGGTTTTTTGCGCGGCGGCGCGGTATAATAGATTCAACGAAAAGAAAAAGGAGATTTTTTATGAAGACGATCGGACAAAACATTGCAGCTTGCCGCAAGGCGAAGGGAATCACGCAGGAGGCGCTGGCCGAAATCTGTTCCGTCACGCCGCAGGCGGTTTCCAAATGGGAAAACGACGTTTCCTACCCCGATATTACCTTATTGAAAACCTTGGCCCGAACCTTCGGAATCAGCGTGGACGAACTCTTGGACGACGGACAGGGGCCCGTCACCAGATTGGCGGAGGGAAAGCCCGATACCGATAAAATGCTTCTCCGCGTCCGCGTCAACGGAGGCGGAGAGGGCAAAGAAAAAGTAAATATCAATCTGCCTGTAAAACTCATCGAAATTTTAGTGAGCAACGACGCCTTAATGAACAAAATAGGCGGCGGAAAGAGCGATTGGATTAAATCCATCGATTTCAAACAGATCCTTACGCTCATCTCTCTCGGAGTGACGGGCAAACTCGTGGAGGTACAGGGGGACGAGGGGGAAACCGTGGAAGTGTGGGTGGAATGAAAATCGAAATTTTGGAAAACGGAAAACGCCGCTGTTTTTATATTCCGCTCAGTCGTTGGATTTTGCGATTGATTCTCAAACTCGCCGTCCGTCCGAAGAAGGCTTCGGAAGAAATCGCGGCGCCTTTGCCCGAAGATGTACGTGGTGAAAGCGGAAACGAGGATTTACCCGAAAATATACGGGAAGGAAAAGCAGAGGGGAATATCCTCGAAAATACGGGTGACGATGACGGAAAAGCTACGGAACGCTTTTCTGAAAGCATATCGCCCGAAGGACAAGGACATGTTTCCGACGAAGCGCCGAGAAAAAAGAAATCTATGACGGCGGAAGAAAAATCTGAACTCATTTTCGCGGTTTGTGAAATGCTTTCGCAACTGAAAAAATTCCGCCGCCGTTACGGGCGTTTCGTCCTCTTTGAAGCCTCCGACGGCGACGAAAAAATCAAGATTACCATATAGAACAAAAATCAATTACCTATAAAAATATTTGACGTATAAAAATATACAGAATACAGATAAGATAAAAAGCGTGTATATCATACAAAATTAAAAAAATAAAAAGTTTGAATATGAATACACCGTGAGGGCAAGTTAGACAAAGGGAGCTGCGGCGTGCGACGCAGCTCCCTT